>BNJS01001324.1_pt1 | contig 97889 bp, 91 predicted proteins | sample 8540461 | NCBI WGS metagenome assembly BNJS01 (sample SAMD00202454, study PRJDB9452) | human saliva metagenome | isolation source: human saliva | place: Japan | reverse complement strand
GAGCACGTCGGAGACCATCTGCATCTCACCGCCGCCGACCTCCATACACAGCAGGTGCCTGCGCCCGTCGGTGCTCGTCACCGGCAGCAGGTAGTGCTGGTGGACCTCGTCGATGCTGATCGGTCCCAGGCCGTCCTGGGCAACCATGATCAGACGGAGCCGGGGAACGGGTGCCTCGAAGCGGGCGACCTCCGGCCCGGATCCGGTCTGTTGGAGATGATCGGCCACGGCTTCCAGGTCGATGTCGTCGTAGCCGGCCTCAGCGCTGCGGCGGGTGACGGACGTGCGGTTGGAGGGGGCCAGGGAGCCGTCGGGCCGGCGCTCGGCACCGGTCAGGTGCAGGGGGCCGGACAGGATGTTCCTCATCGATGTGCCCCACAGGAGGGTGGCGTCCAGTGAGTAGTGGAAGGCGACGTCGGTCCCGGCGGCTCGCCCGGTGGTGACCATCTCCGGTTGGTCGTGGTCCAGGTCCCAGAGTCTGACGGTCAGTCCTCGGCTTCCCGAGGGGGCCGTCCACCAGGTGGCGCTCAGCGGGAGCAGCAGCCCGGTGTGGGCCGTCTCAGTGTCGGTTGGCCCGATGAGAGCGGGGGCGGGTGGGCCGGTGACGGCTGTGAGCGCCTGGGTCAGTGCCCAGGCCGCGGCCAGGGCGCTGAGGACGGTGGCCTCATCGACGGCGTCGTCACGCTCAGCGAGAGCCCGGAGCCTCCCGGCGGAGGAGGTCAGCAGCCGGGACAGTCGGGGCAGCTCCTCCAGACGGGTGACCTGGGCCAGGCGCTCCAGGTCGGTGGCGCTGCGGGAGCCGGCGTGTGAGATCCCCGCGGAGAGGAGAGCCTCAATGGCGGTTGCGACCGTTGAGACGACGTCTCGCTTCCGGTCGTCGAAGGTGGACTTCTCATCCGGCCACGGCCAGGGGCGGCCTGCGCGGGCGAAGAGCCGGATGACGGCCTGAAGGCACCAGGCCGCCTTGGCGGCCGAGGAGTGACGTCCAGAGACGATCATGCCTCGTGGTCCCAGTCCCGCGATCACAACGATCTCGGGAGCGTCGGGCCAGGTGATGCTCAGGCGTCCAGGAGCACTGGTCACGTCGGTGGAGGCAGCGAGCCGGTCCGGTGCGGTTCCGGCCAGGGACGCCTGCGCGCGCCGCCGGGCCTCAGCCCCCAGGGACTTCTCGACGTCGGCCGGCTTCCAGGCGAGGACCTCCTCCAGGACCGAATCGCTCGGGGGCCCTTGGGCTAGTGCGGGGGTGACGGAGGCATCCGAGGATGCGGGGTTCGTCGGCGTCTCGGCGGCCGTGGTGCTCTCGTCGGCCCCGTCCCGGTTGACGGCTTCGCGCAGCCACAGGCAGGCGGCGAGGATGTGCACGCAGATGCCGGCCACGGGGCAGGGACAGCGCGCGTCCTGCGGGCCGGAGACGGTCAGGGTGACAGGAACCGCTGGCCGGCCGACTCCGATGGTCACTGTCCCGGGTACTGGCTGCTCCCCTGCTTCGGGATCAATGGGCCCATTGACGGGCTCGACCCGGCCGGCGGCCAGCTCGGCACGTCCGCGACGCAGCAGGCCCCGGTTGCCCAGGGCGATCAGGGCGACATCGTCAAGCGCACCATAGACCGAGAAAGCAGCGGCCCAGGAGTCACCGCAGGCTCCCGGGGTCTGTGAGGCATCGGGGGCGCCGGCGGAGCGTTGAGACTGGCCGGTCCGCTCGTTCATACAGTTACCTCAGCCAGCCAGGAGGCGAACCGGTCCGGGGTCATGGCGGCGATCCTCATACCGACCTCGGACAGGCGCTCGGCCACGTCATGGTCGTACCAGGCGTGGCCCCTGTCGTCCAAGGAGACCAGACCCAGCACGGTCACGCCTTGGGCGACCAGGTCACGCACCCGTTTGACGAGGGTGGACACCGATCCCCCTCCTCGAAGTCACTGATGACCGTCACAATCGTCCGACTGGGGCTGGTCACCGTTCCAGCGGCGTAGCCGACGGCATTGGCTATGTCCGTTCCGCCTCCCAGCTGACTGGTCATGAGAACCTCGACGGGATCGTGAACCGTGTGGCTGAGGTCGACGACGGTGGTGTCGAAGACGGCCAGTCGTACGGACAGGCCAGGGAAGACCCGCAAGGATCGAGGCCATGATGGCACTGTGGAGCAGGTTGGAGGCCATGGAGGCGGACTGGTCCACCAGGATGATGACGTCCCAGGTCAGGTTGCGTCTCCTCTGGCGGGATATGAAGCGCACGTCCTCGACGATCATGCGGCCGGTGCCCGGGTCCACGTTGCCCAGGTTCGCGGTAATAGTGCGACGCCAGTCGAAGTTGCGCGCCAAGGCATGAGGACTGTTGCTGCGCCGACGGGCTCCGCTCAGGGCCGTCGTCACGGGGTGCTGAAGGCGCTCCATGATGTCGGTGACGATCCGGGAGATGAGGGCACGCAGCCCGTCAGTGAGTTGGGGCGAGATCGTCCCCTTGATCCGCAGCAGTGCGGCCCCGAGCTCGGGACTGGTGTCGATGGCCTCAATGGCGTCCGGGTCGGCCAGCAGCTCGGGGAGCCCGTATCGAGTCAGCGCGTCGCTCTCGAGTCGTTGCAGGGTGGAGGCCGGGAAGAGCCTGCGGGCGCCATCGAGCCAGTCGACCGCCCGTATGACCGATGGTCCCAGGGTGGCTCTCGTGCCGTCGCCGCCTGCGGCGCCCAGCCGGTGCCCACGGCCCGTGTACTCGCGGTCATAGATGTAGCCCAGGGCGTCATCGAGGTCGGCGTCCTGGTGCCTGCGCGGCAGTTTCGGCTCGGCGTATCGGCCCAGCACCATGCGCCAGCGACGTGCTGCCAGGTCACCCTCCGGCCCCTCCCAGGAGGCGGAGGCGTTCAACGGCGTGCCGTTCGTCATCCTGCCCACTCCCCCCAGTCCGTCGCGCACCAGGGAGGCGACCAGGTCCCGTTCGATCTGAGACCCGAGCGCGACGTGGGCCGGATCCACGGTCCAGACGGTGTCGAGATCGGAGGCGGCGGCCCCGATGAGCTGTGCCACCATCTCTGCCAGGCGATGGGTCTCCACGGGCCTCAGTGCGGTGAAGGCCCGCCGCAAGTCGGGCAGTGCGGCGACGAAGGCCCGGTCATCAAGGTCGGTCAGCGCCCCGGTGACGGCCTCGACGGCGTCGGGAGAGTGCAGAAGCACGTCCGAGCGGATCGCACCAGGCCCACAATGAAGTCTGCGGCCCGTGCCGGATCCGCTCCCACTGCGAGATGAGTGACGACGGCGCACACCGCCTCCTGCTGGCTGAGTGCCCTGACGGAGGCCGCGATGCCGGTGGCACAGCCGACAAGAACCGCGGCTGCGTCGCGGCTTCGACGCAGAACCTCGATCTGACGCAGTACCGCCCCGAAGCCGGCGCCCTGGGCAGCCTCACCCATGCGCTCATCATCGGCAGCCGATCGGATGATGAGGTCCCGTACCGAGATGAGGGCATCGACGGCCTGAAGCGCCTCCTGGCCCTCCAGGCCGACCAGATCGGAAACACGCCGGGCGATCATGGCGTCGCCCCGGTGCAGAATGGACCGGATCCGGGCAGCGGCATGGTCCAGGCGCAGTCGGGACGTGGACTCGATCAGGCCCGCCAGCCGGTGCAGAGCCTCAATGAGCTCCCCCAGGTCGCTGAGCTGCCCGAGGCTGTTCTCAAGGCGGTCGCAGACGTCGCCGGCCTCGGCGTCGAGCCCCATGACCGCCAGCTCACTGACCAGCGTTGCCAGAGTCGCGGCGCTGAGCTCACCGGTGAGCCGCTCGGCCAGTCGGGTTCGCACGAGGACATCGAGATCGGGGGCCTCCTGTGCCGCGCGCACGAGTGCGGCCTCCACCATGGGGGTCCAGCTGTAGACCCACTCCTCGAGGAACTGCCCCATGCCGGTGCCGGCGACGAGGTCGGCACCTGAGATCTGGTGGGCGAAGCCGGAGCCGACGAAACGCAGGCGGGCGAGCAGCTCGCGGCGCTCGCGGTGGCGAGGTCGGCGGCTGGTGTCGAGGCTGACGCGGTGCTCGACGGCGTCGTCGATGATGAAGCGCGCGGCGCGCAGACGGTCACGCACCTGGCGGACCAGTGGCGGGGTGGCGATGCCGTCGGGCACCTCTCCCACGTCGGAGGCGGCCAGGACGGAGGCGACGGCCGCTCCCAGATTGCCCGACAGCCCGGTTTCGTCCTTGACCAGGCAGCTGGTGAGGGCGTCAAGGATGTCGCAGCGTCCGGGCCATGCCCGGCCGCGCAGTGCGGCCAGCCGCATGGCTTGCTCCACAGTGGCCAGCACCTGGGCGGTCCCCAGTGGTTCGCCGAGCTCACGCAGGGCGGTGGCGACGTCGAGGACCACGGTGGTGGCGAATGCCCGGGCGGCTCCCGCCGGCTCCGGGACGGGCCTGGCAGTCCGCCGCGTGGCTCGTCGAGGGCCTGTGCCACTGCCCTCGAGAGGACTGGCCCCGGTGCGGGCCCGCCAGGCTCGCTGCCACAGGCCCGGTGAGGGCATGCCGGCGCCGTATCCGCGCAAGGCGTCGAGGCGGGCGAAGTCGTAGCGGATGAGCCATGCCGGCCCGCCGGGTTGGGGCTGCGGCTCGGGCAGCCACGCGGCGTGCTCGGTCGCGTCGAGGCAGTCGAGCAGTGCCATGATGTGAAAGCCCCCGGTGACGACCACGACCGGGGCGGCCGGAGCAGCGGTGCCCCTCTCGCCGGCACCGGTCGGTGCGGCTGCCGGCAGGTGCCGTCTCAGGGCGGCCAACATGACGGCTTCGCGGGCGTGGGTGCCGTCGGCGTCGAGGACCTCGCGCTCAACGTCGAGCCGTGCCAGCCCCGACCATGCCAGTGTGTCGGAGAAGAAGCCGCGCCAGGATCGGATATCGGCGGTGGCTCGGTCCTCGAAGAGGTGCTCCCAGACCTCGTCGTGGTCCCGGCAGCCCAGGCGCCGGGCGAGGGCGTCCAGGCTGCGCGAGCGGGCCAGGTACCGCTCGGCCTGGAGCGTGCGGGCGACCGCGCCGCGAGCATCGTCGCGGGGATCGTCATCATCTCGAAGGCAGGCGCTGCGGTCGATGAAGGCGGCCTCGGCCCCGTGCTGCCCGGCCCATCGCAGAGCCACCCACTCCGGGGAGAACTCGGCCAGCGGGTAGTAGGAGGCGGTGCGCTCACCCAGGGAGAGCAGCGCAACCGGCGGTACGGTTCGCGGGTCCTGGAGGGAGGGCAGGAGGGCGGCGTACTCGACCGGCCCCTCGATGAGAACCGTGGCGGGATGCACCTCCTCCAGAAGCGCCGACAGGGCCAGGGCGCAGGCGGGTGAGTGGTGACGGACGGGGACGAGGTGAACACCCGCCTCGCCCCAGCGCCGCTGGGAGTCCAAGGCGTGCTGGAGCCGGGCGGGAACCTGCGTCGTCGAAGCACTCACTCCCACAGTCCTTGGGAGGCGACCAGGAAGTCTCTCCACTCGGCGCTGCTCTCCGCCCGTTCACGCACCACCGAGTCGAGGTAGAAACGGATACTGGTGGCGTCCTCGTCCTCGCCCTTGAGTGCCACTCCCACCATCTGGCGGGCGATGTCGGATGCCCTCACCGTGCCGTCGCCGAGGTAGCGGGCACTCAACGACGCAGCCACACCGACGTTGACGGCCTCGGCGGTGGACATGACGGTCTCGGGGCGCTTGACCGGGGTACCGGCCTGCGTGGTCCCGGTGCGCAGGTCGGCGAAGGCGGTGACCAGGACGTCGAGTACCTGGGACTCATGGGCACCCGCTGCTCACCGAGCTCGGCATCCAGGGCACGAGCAATGAGATCGGCCTCGAAGGCGCGGTCGGCGATGGGGCGGACCGTCTCGAAGTTGAAGCGCCGCTTGAGCGCGGAGGACATCTCGTGGACGCCCCGGTCCCGCAGGTTCGCGGTGGCGATGACGTTGAATCCCTGAGCCGCACTGACGCGGAACCCGTCTCCCAGCTCCGGGACCATGAGCTGCTTCTCGGAGAGCACGGAGACGAGCGTGTCCTGGATCTCGGGCGGGCAGCGAGTGATCTCCTCGAAGCGCACGATGCTGCCCTGCTCCATGGCCTGGTAGACCGGGGAGGGCACCAGGGCCCTGCGCGTGGGGCCCTCGGCGATGAGGAGGGCGTAGTTCCATGAGTAGCGGACGTGGTCCTCGGTGGTGCCGGCCGAGCCCTGGATGGTCAGGGTCGAGGCGCCGCAGACCGCTGCGGCGAGGAGCTCGGAGAGCATCGACTTCGCGGTTCCCGGCTCGCCGACGAGCATGAGGCCCTGGCGACCGAGCAGCGTCACGATCGCCCGGTCGACGAGGGGGTCGTCCCCGTAAAACTTCCGAGCGATGCCGAGGTCCTCGTCCCCAACGATGAAGGCGCGCACCGAGTGGGGCGACAGGCGCCACCCCTGAGGGATCTCCGCACCGCGCTGGGCGTCCGCGGCGGCGAGGGCGGCCAGCTCATCGGCCCACCGCTCCTCAGCGGCAGGACGCAGTACCTTCTTCGCCTCAGGCACAGGCGGCCCGCTCGATCCTGCGGTCATCATCCTGCCTCCAGAGATCGATCGGTGCGGCCTCGTCCATCCACCGTTGCTGCATCAGCCGCGCAGCCTGGCGACTCCTCGACGAGCTGGGGCACGACCTCGGTGACGTCGCCGACGACGCCGAAGTCGGCCATCTCGAAGATCGGGGCCTCGGAGTCATCGCAGATGGCGACGACGGTGCCGGCTCCCTGGATGCCGCTGGTGTGGTGGACGGCGCCGGAGACGCCCAGGCCGATGTACAGGCGCGGGGAGATGGTCTCACCGGTCTGACCGATCTGGGCGCTGCGCTCGATCCAGCCCTCGTCGCAGGCCACGCGGGTGGCTCCGACGGCGGCGTCGAGCGGCTGGGCCAGGGAGCGGACCAGGTCGAAGTCGCCGTCCACGCCGCGGCCGCCCACGACGACGGTGCGCGCCTCACTCAGAGCCGGGCCGGAGGCGGCGGAGGTGGCCTCGCGCGAGACAAGGCGCACAGCGGCGGTCTCGGCACTGATGGGGACCTCGAGGGGCTCGGCCGCCAGGGGGGCGCCCTTGGCGGCGGCGACCTCTGCGATCCCGGGGCGCACGGCGATGATCGGTGCACCGCCGCCCGAGCCGACGCCGGCGGTGGTGGACCAGGAGCCGGACAGGACCAGCTTGGAGGCGCGTAGGTCGGAACCGGAGGCCTCCAGGCCGGTGACGTCGGAGACGCAGGCCGAGCCGAGTACGACGGCGACCCGCCCGGCGAGCTCCTTACCGCGGTAGTCGGAGACGACCAGGACCGCCGCGGGCTGGACGGTGCCGACGGCCGCCACGACGGCGTCGGCCGCGGTGGCGGGCAGGTGGGCGGACTCGCCCAGGTCGGCGGTCAGCAGACGGGTGGCTCCGGCGCCGGCCAGGGCCTCAGAGGCGGTCTCACCCAGCGGCTGGAGGGCCAGGGCGACGACGTCGCCGCCGGTCAGCTCCCGGGCGGCGGTGAGCAGCTCCAGGCTGGGGCCGGTGGGGGCGGCCTCGGTGGTCTCGAGGTCGACGAGGACGAGCAGGGGGGCATCGAGCATGGGAATCAGCTTCTTTCGCGAGTGGTATGAGACGGACGGGCGGCGCTACGGCGTCCAGCTCCCCTGCTGGGGAGCGGGCGGGCGCTGCGGCAGGCCGTCAGACGAGCTTGTTCTCCACGAGCCAGGCGGCGAGCTCGCGGCCCGCCTCTCCGGCGTCGGTGCGGATGATGCCGGCCTCACGGGCGGGTCGGGCCTCGTCGTCGACGACTGCGACGGCCGGTTCGGCGATCTGAAGGCCGAGCTCGGAGGCGTCCCAGAAGTCGATGGGCTTCTTCTTCGCGGCGCGCATGGCGGCGAAGTTGGGGTAGCGGGGCTCGTTGGCCTGGTCGGTGACGCTGACGAGCGCGGGCAGCGGAGCACTGAGGACCTCACGGACGGTGCCCACGGCGCGGGTGACGGTCACGGCGCCGCCGTCGACCTCGAGGTGGTTGGCCAGCGTCAGGGCCGGGAGGTGCAGGGCGGCGGCCAGGGCACCGGGCAGCATGGAGGTCATGGAGTCCAGGGAGGCCATTCCGGTGACGACCAGGTCGACCTCCCCGATTCGCTCGATGGCGGCGGCCAGAACCCGGGCGGTGGTGACGACGTCGGCTCCGGCCAGGTCGTCGTCGGCGACGACGACCCCGGAGTCGGCCCCCATCTGCAGAGCGCGGCGCACCCCGTCCTCAGCGTCCTCGGGTCCCATGGTCAGGGCGATGACCTCGCCGTCGGCCTCCTCGGCCAGACAGACAGCGGCCTCGACGGCATTCTCGTCGAGCTCGTTGAGGACGTCCTCCTCGCCGCGCACGAGCCGACCGTCCTCGATGCGACGCTCGGACTGCACGTCGGGAACGTGCTTGATGCAGACCACGATTCTCATGGGTTCAAGGTTGCCATAACAGCGGCATCTCACCACTGAGCGCTCAGTCACCCTGACACGGCGTCAGGACGAGGATCGGGACGACGCGATGATGACGACGCCGTCACGCCCGGGCCCTAAACGCGACGCGGCGCACTCCCACGAGGGAGACCTCACTGCCCCTCAAGTGGTAGCAACCAGCGGCCGCCAGGACAATGGGCCCATGTCTTCGACGCCAGAGCCCGCTCCAGCACCGCGCGCCGAGCTGCCAGCAGCTCTGATCACGGGCTGGGTGTCGCTCTGAACGGAGACGGCGCGGACTTCGCGGTCCACGCCCCGCACGCCACGGCCGTGGACCTGTGCCTGCTGACCATGGATGCCGACGGCGCCGTGGTGGAGGAGACCCGGATCGGGATGCACGGGCCCTCGCGGGGCCTGTGGAGCGCCCACGTCCCCGGCATCGGAGCCGGCCAGCGCTACGGCTACCGCGCCCACGGCCCCTGGAACCCGCACGAGGGCCTGCTCTACAACCCCCGCAAGCTGCTGCTGGACCCCTACGCCCGCGCCCTGGACGGCCGAGTGGACCTGGGACCGGCCGTCTACGCCCACGAGGTCACTGACGACCTGGTTCCGGCAGCCGAGCCGTGGCTGCCCTCGCACCTGGACTCGGCGGGCAGCACCGCCGTCGGAGTGGTCACCGGTGACACCTTCCCGGTGGTTCCGGGGCCGCGCGTGCCCCGCGAGCGCACCGTCATCTACGAGGCTCACGTCAAGGGCCTGACCTACCAACTGCCGGGCGTGCCCGAGGAGCTGCGCGGCACCTACGCGGGGCTGGCCCACTCGGTGACGGTCGAGCACCTCAAGGGGCTGGGGATCACCACGATCGAGCTGCTGCCGATCCACGCCTCGGTGAGCGAGCCCTTCCTGACCAAGCGGGGCCTGACGAACTACTGGGGCTACTCCACGCTCAGCTACTTCGCGCCCGAGCCCTCCTATGCCACGGCCGCGGCGCGTGCGGCCGGCCCGCAGGCGGTCCTGGACGAGGTGCGCGGCATGGTCTCCATGCTCCACGAGGCCGGCCTGGAGGTCGTGCTCGACGTCGTCTACAACCACACCTGCGAGGGCGGCGTCGACGGCCCCTCCTTGAGCCTGCGCGGCCTGGACAACCTGGACTACTACCTTCACGCCCCCTACCTGCCGGCGCAGTACATGGACGTCACCGGCACCGGCAACACGGTGGACTTCCGGGCCACTGGGGCGATCCGGCTGGCCCTGGACTCGCTGCGCTACTGGGTCACCGAGGTCGGCGTCGACGGCTTCCGCTTCGACCTGGCCACCACCCTGGGCCGCCATGCCGCGGAGTTCTCGCCGCGCCACCCGCTGCTCACGGCGATCGCCACGGATCCGGTGCTCAGCACCGTCAAGCTCATCAGCGAGCCCTGGGACGTGGGGCCCGGCGGCTGGCGCACCGGCCAGTTCCCCGAGCCCTTCCAGGACTGGAACGACCACTTCCGCGACACCACGCGCTCCTTCTGGCTGCATGACGCCTCGGAGATCTCCAAGGGCCGTCTGGGCTCGGACCTGCGGGACCTGGCGACGCGCCTGTCGGGCAGCGCGGACCTGTTCAGCCACGGGGAGTTCCCCGGCGGTCGCGGCCCACTGGGCTCGGTCAACTTCGTGGCGGCGCACGACGGCTTCACCCTGCGTGACCTGGTGGTCTACGACCACAAGCACAATCTGGCCAACAAGGAGGACAACCGCGACGGCAACTCCAACAACCGCTCCTGGAACCACGGTTTTGAGGGGGACGTCGTCGAGGGCATCAACGGTGGCCCGATCGAGGTGCTGCGCCGCAGGTCGATGCGCAACCTGCTGGCCACCGTGCTGCTGAGCGCCGGGACGCCCATGCTGGTGGCCGGTGACGAGATGGGACGCACCCAGCAGGGCAACAACAACTGCTACTGCCAGGACTCCGTGCTCTCCTGGGTGGACTGGAACCTGGAGGTCTGGCAGCGCGATCTGGTCGCCACAACGCGTTTCCTCATCCACCTGCGCCAGACCCACCCGGTGGTGCGCCCATCGCGCTTCGCCACCGGGCAGGTCCTTCAGGGGGGACACGATCCCGGACCTGGCCTGGTACCGGGCGGACGCCGCACCGATGGACGGGGACTCCTGGCACGACCCGCACACTCGTGTGGTCCAGATGCTGCGCTCGGGTCACCCCTGGGACGACGACGACATGCTCGTGGTCATCAACGGCGCCCTGGACCAGGTCGACGTCGTTCTGCCCGAGGGCCGCGGGACCGACTGGCACCTGGCCTGGGACTCGACCTGGGCGGTCCCCCAGCCTCATACCGCGCCCTTCTCCCAGGCGCGGCGCGTGAGCCGTAGCCCCCAGGATGCGGAGGCCGACGTCATCATCGAGACGAACGGCTCCGGCGAGGTGAAGGATGTCAAGACCGTGGCCGGCAGCTCCGGGGGCCACGCCGCTGAGAGTCTCACGGACTGCCATCACGACCGTCCGGGTGACACGACAATGCTGGAGGCCCTGTCCCTGCGGGTCTACTTCTCCGGTGAGCCGCTCGAGACCCTGACCCCGGGCGCCGAGGCGCACTGAGCCGGCACCGAGGTCACCCAGCACCTGGTGTGATCAGGGGCGGTGACGTCATCTCCAGATGACCCTGGCTCAGGCTCAACCCTACGGACGATAGTCACACTCCACAGCGTCCAAAGCCACGCATATCGATGAGCACAACTCTGCGTTCACGCATTTCTTAGAGGTCGCGCCAGTAAACTGTGGAGGCGCCTTAGAGGTCTCCACCTTCATCGAAGTAGCGCTGCTCAGCCTCAGTCAGATCCATCATTGCAGGAGACTCGATAACAACATCAATAAACCTGCGAGTGCCTCCGAGTGTGATGCTGACGCGGGAAGGCAGATTCCACGTGTTCAACACGCCGGCAGTGCTCGACTCAGTAATGCCTTGACCGTACAGACTGTTGAGCGCGTCAACATAGGCCCTATACTGTGAGCGAATAATGCGATCGATCTGAGGTTCTGCATCACTGTAAAGCCGGGTAGTCAGATTGAAGTTAATTTCAGAAGCGATAGACCGATCGTTAGGATCCAGGCCAATGTTTCCATCTTCTTCGCCGCCACTGACTGCGGTGACGAAAAAGCGTCCATCGTCCGGTGCTGGTTTCCAGCCGAATTGGTCTCGGAGTGCGAATGCCTCGTTAATGGTCATGGGCCATCTGTGCTCAGCGATGGTGCGGATGATGGCTACTGCCTGCTCGGTGGGATAGGCCCGGAAGCCTGGTGTGGGGGGGTGGGTGGTCATGGTTGTCCTTTAGTGTCTAGAGGTTGTCGATGGCTTGCTGGAGCGCCTGGGTGACCTCGGGGGTCAGTGAGAACGGCTGGTCGCCGATTTCCGTGAGGTCAGGTGTTCTGGTGTAGATCGTTTTCGCGTTGAGCCTGATGCTACCGTTTTTGACGCCTTCCCACACCTCGGGGTGGTCATGAAAGTACTGCGCGAACCGAGGGTCGGACAGCATGTGGTCGCGAGCATATGCCGGACTCCCTTGGAGTGCCTTGCCCTCGAATCGAGTATTGACTGGCGTTCGATTAAGTTCTGCAGTCACCCCCTTATATTCGGACACGACCAGCTCGCCGCCATCAGGTGATAGTGCCATCCCGTCCGCCCATCCTCTCGGGGCGGTCCCGCCATTGAATGTCACGTTGTCAGCCCGGAACTCGTCCGGGATGTGATACCCCTGCTCAGTGAGATACTTCTCCCCACCAGCCTCACCAATCCTAGCTCCTGCTTGATTTAATCCGTGGTGTGACTTTGCAGCATCATCGACCATCTGCTTAAATCTATCAATGTCGCGTTGGCTGTACCCGTCAAGTTTAAGACTTTTGCGTGTTGAAGGCCATGCTGTTCTAGTGAAGTCGCTGGGTGAGTAGTTTTCTGGTATTGAGTCGTTCAGGTCTTTCCTTGTTGCCTGTTTGGCTGCTTTTCTTGCTGCGTGCTGGCGGAATAGGTCTGGGATGTCCTTGGCGTAAGGGTCGGCTGCTGCTGCCTGCCTTAGGGCGGTGCGGTTGGCGGCCATGTCTCTGGCGGTGGTGCGGGCGATGGTGTGGGTGCCGGCTCCCAGGGCTGATCCGGGTATGAAGGTCAGGGCGAAGTCGAGTAGGTCCCAGGCTAGCTGGCCGGCGGTGACGTTGCTGAGGTAGGAGGAGGTTGCGGCCGCCGGGTTGTGGATGAAGGAGGCCAGGCCGTGGCCGTGGGCCGCGGCCCAGGTCAGGATGCCGGTGGCTCCCATGGCCAGGGCGAAGGTGGATCCGGCTGTCATCAGCAGTGTCACGCCCAGCGCCGTGACCAGGATCTGGCCTGTCGGTCCCAGGGAGTCCCACCACGTGGCCAGCTTGTCGAGCAGGCCCGCGAAGAACGCCGAGTCACTGTCGCCGGACAGAAGCGAGGACCCGATCGCCTGGGCAGCCACCACCCCGCACCACAGGCACAGCAACGCCGCCACGGCTGAGACCGTCAGCGCCAAGACGGCGAAGGCCCAGCGTGCTGCGGGCTCGATTCCGGGGGTGGTGGCGGCCATGGCGTCACGGCGGGTCTCCATCACCTGGGCAGCGGTGAGTCGGCCCTCGATCATGCGCTGGGGGCGGGTCATGCGCCAGTCGGTGTAGCCGCGGGCGATGACGGCCAGGTCGCTGTAGGACAGCACCGCCAGGGCCACGACCGCCTCGATCGGAGCCCGCACGAAGGCCGGTCCCCCGATCACCGTCAGCAAGGACGCCCTGGGCGCCTCGCCGGCAGTGACCCCCAGGACCCCGGTGCGCAGGCGCCTGCGGGCGTCGGCCAGCAGACACAGACCGAACAACACCAACGAGTAGGCGATCGCATTGCCGCCGCGCCCCGAGAGCTGCCAGGCCGCGCCCAACCAGGACAGGACCGCGTCATCCGAATCCAGCCAGGACACTGAGCCCAAGGCCGCCGCCGAGGCGTTGTAGGCCGCGTGGTCCACCACCACCTGCACAAACGCCGCGACCGGCACCACCCAGGCCACCACCCGCCCCACCGGATTACGGGTGCGCCACAGGACGATCCCCAGGCCGATCGCCATCGCCACCGTCATCGTGGAGACGTGATGCCCCACCGCCAGAGGGCTGGGCCCCAGGTCGTCGTTGAGCCGGCCCAACAGGCTGTCACTGTCCCACATCCGGAAGGACCCGGCCGTCCAGGCGTTGAGCGAGTACTCCAGACCCCCATCGTTCGGCAAGGACGCCAGCACCCCCTGAGGCATCAGACGCCGAGCACCGTCCTCAGCCACAGTGAAACCCGCCCCGGCCGCGTACCCCAGCAACGCCCAGTCAACCGCCGCCAGACGCCGCACCCGCCCCGGCGCCACCAGGGCCACCACCACCAGCGGCACCAGCTTGCCCGGCTCCTCAACGAACGCCGCCAGAGCAATACCCGTGCCGTCGTCGCTCGTCGTCATCCCACCGCTGGCAGCAACCAGCACAGTGGCCTTAGCCACTACCAGCGCCCACGGCACACTCACAGAGAACATGACACTCACCGCCCGCCACGAGACGGTGCGGGTGCGCGACAGCAGCACCATCACCCCCAGGCAGGCCAGCATCCAGACCATCGGCTTCATCGCAGCAGCCAGGCGCGGCACCACCAGCACAGCCACCACCAGCAACACGATCGTGATGCGCTGACTGATCCGAGACAACCGAAACAGCCCCCGGGCCAGACCCTCGTGACGACTCAACCACCTCTGCCAGGCCCACAGCACCCGCTGCCAGACCTCCGGCGGAAACCGCAACGACCCCGCCGGCCACCCCCACACCAACGGACTCCCCACACCAAAAGCACCCGGAGCGCCCTGAAAACCCACCAAACACCCTCCCACACCACCAACAGTGGACAAACACCCACCCAAAACCACAAGAACGTAACCATCCTGTAACCAGCACCACCACACCACCACCCCGATAAACATCAGGGACGCAGACGGCGACTTCAGGGTGTTCGCCCCTGTTCTTCACACTCTTCATCAGATATGTCACGGAAGCTCAGGATGTTGGAGCCCATCAAACCGGACCGGCGAACTCCGCATCAGCGTTAAGACCGCACCCCCTAGGATGAGGTCATGACTCAGACCCCCACCGCGGCCGAGGAGGCCCTGGCCAACGCCACCAATGACGCCTCCCTGGCCCGATCCATCGCCCGCTCCGCCGAGATCGAGGCCGATATCGCCGTCAACCCCGGCCGTTACCGGATGTTCACCGGGGTCCGCCCGACCGGGAACATGCACCTGGGCCACTACTTCGGCACCATGCACTCCTGGAAGACGATCCAGGACGCGGGCGTGGAGACCTGGATCCTCGTGGCCGACTACCAGGTCATCACCGACCGCGACGGCGTCGGGCCCATTCGCGAGCGCGTCCTGTCCCTGGTCACCGACGCCCTGGCCGTGGGCGTGGACCCGCAGCGCTCGACGATCTTCGCCCACTCGGCGGTCCCCGCCCAGAACCAGCTGATGCTGCCCTTCCTGTCCCTGGTCACCGAGTCCGAGCTGCACCGCAACCCCACGGTGAAGTCCGAGCTGGAGGCCACCGACGGGCGGGCCATGAGCGGTCTGCTACTCACCTACCCGGTCCACCAGGCCACCGACATCCTCTTCTGCCAGGCCAACCTCGTACCCGTCGGGAAGGATCAGCTCCCCCACCTGGAGCAGGCCCGGCTCATCGCCCAGCGCTTCGACAAGCGCTACGGGCGGGCGGTCAAAGGACCACCCGGTCTTCCGCCGCCCCGAGGCGCTGCTCAGCCAGGCCCCGATGCTGCTGGGCCTGGACGGGGAGAAGATGAGCAAGTCGCGCCGCAACACCATCGAGCTGCGCATGAGCGCCGATGAGACCGCCAAGGCTCTCAAGAAGGCCAAGACGGACTCCGAGCGCGTCATCACCTACGACCCGGTCAACCGACCGGAGGTCTCCAACCTGTTGATGCTGGCCTCCCTGTGCGGGGCGGGCACTCCCGAGGAGATCGCAGAACGCATCGGTGACGGCGGCGCGGGCACGCTCAAGAAGGTCACCACGGAGGCCGTCAACGAGTTCTTCGCCCCCATCCGGGCCCGTCGCGCCGAGCTGGCGGCCGACGAGGACTACCTCCTGGAGGTACTGAGGCAGGGCAACGCCCGGGCCAACGAGATCGCCACCAGGACGCTCGACGACGTCCGCACCGCCATGCAGATGAACTACTGACGGCTGCCGTCTGCTGAGCCCACAGGCTCAACGCCCGGATCGGCCCGGTTCGCGACGCGCGTACCGGGCCGATCAGCGCCCTGCGAGCGGACATGTGACTCAGGTCGTTTCTCACCGTAGTCTTGCCCCTGTGACTCCGAACACGACGCCGAAGGCCGGCAAGAAGCAGTCCACCCGTCCCTCCAAGTCCTCTGCCGCTCCCACCGATGCGCCCGCCCAGGGCACCGGAACGGAGACCACGCCATCGGTGTCGTCCGCGACCTCCGCGACGCCACAGCCGGCCCCGTTCTCGCTGATCGGCCGGATCCCGGTCACCGAGGTCTTCCCCGTCGTCGAGGACGGGCGCTGGCCGGCCAAGGCCGTCGTCGGCGAGGTCATCCCGATCCGCGCCACCGTCTTCCGCGAGGGGCACGACCGCTACGGCGCCACCGCGGTCCTGGTGCGTCCCGACGGCACCGACGGCCCGAGCGCCCGCATGCACGACATCGCCCCGGGCCTGGACCGCTACGAGGCCTCCGTGGCGCCCGACGCCCCCCGGGGACTGGCGCTTCCGCGTCGAGGGGTGGTCGGACCCGTACGCCACCTGGAGCCACGACGCCGGCATCAAGGTGCCCGCCGGCATCGACGTCGAACTCATGCTGGAGGAGGGCGCCCGGGTCCTGGACCGGGCGGTGGCCGTCGAGGGGCGCGACGAGGAGGGCGTCAAGGCCCTCAACGACGCCGTGTGGATCATGCGCGACCCCTCCAACCCCGTGGCCGACCGCCTGGCTGCGGGCCTGTCGGACTCGGTCAAGGCCGCTCTGGAGCGCCTGCCGCTGCGCGACCACGTCTCCCCCTCCGCCGCGTACCCCCTCCAGGTGGACCGCGAGCGTGCCCTGACCGGCTCCTGGTATGAGATCTTCCCGCGCTCGCTGGGGTCAGGGGTCAGCGAGGACGGCGCCTGGCACTCGGGGACCCTGCGCAGCGCGACCGAGCGATTGGACCGCATCGCGGCCATGGGCTTCGACGTCCTCTACCTCACGCCCATCTCCCCCATCGGCCTGACCAACCGCAAGGGCCGCAACAACACTCTGACGGCCCGTCCCGGCGACCCCGGCTCCCCCTACGGCATCGGCTCCCCCGACGGCGGACACGACGCCATCCACCCCGACCTGGGCACCTTCGAGGACTTCGACGCCCTGGTGGCGCGCTCGCGCGAGCTGGGCATGGAGGTGGCCCTGGACCTGGCGCTCCAGTGCTCCCCGGACCACCCGTGGGTGACCGAGCACCCCGAGTGGTTCACGGTCCTGGCCGACGGCTCCATCGCCTACGCCGAGAACCCGCCCAAGAAGTACCAGGACATCTACCCGCTCAACTTCGACAACGACCCCGAGGGCATCTACCAGGCGATCCTGGAGGTCGTGCGCACCTGGATCGCGCACGGCGTGACGATCTTCCGGGTGGACAACCCCCACACCAAGCCCCTGACCTTCTGGCAGCGCCTCATCGCCGAGATCCACGCCGAGTCCCCTGACGTGCTGTTCCTGGCCGAGGCCTTCACCCGCCCGGCCATGATGCGCACCCTGGGCATGATCGGCTTCCACCAGTCCTACACCTACTTCGCCTGGCGCAACACCAAGGAAGAGCTCATCGAGTACATGATGGAGCTCAGCAAGGACACCGCCCACCTGCTGCGTCCGGCCTTCTGGCCCAACCACGCACGACATCCTCACCCCCTTCATGACCAACGGGAAGGTACCGGCCTTCAAAGCTGCGCGCCGTCCTGGCGGCCACGCTCAGCCCGACCTGGGGCATCTACTCGGGCTACGAGCTGGCCGAGTCCACACCGCGCCCGGGCTATGAGGAGCAGATCGACAACGAGAAGTACGAGTACAAGCCGCGTGACTTCGCCGCCGCTCGCCGCAACGGCATCGAGGACCTCCTCACACGTCTCAACGCCGCCCGGGCCGCTCACCCGGCGCTGCGCCAGCTGCGGGACATCTACTTCCACCCCACCAGCGACGACCAGATCCTCGCCTACTCCAAGCGGGTGGACGCCTTCCACAGCCCCACGGGCAGGGACGACGTCGTCCTGACGGTGGTCAACCTCGACCCGCACGGGGCGAGGGCCGGCGAGGTCTACCTCAACCTGGAGGCCCTGGGCCTGCCGGGTTGGGTGGACGCCTCTCGCCCGGTGGTGCGGGTGACCGACGCGCTCACCGGAGACTCCTACGAGTGGTCGGGGCAGAACTATGTGCGTCTCGACCCCTTCGCCGGGCAGGTCGCCCACGTCTTCTCCGTGGAGCCGCTGTGAGCACCGATCCGATGAGTACTGCCCAGGTGCCCCCCGGCAAAGAGACTCCAACCGCGGCGCCGGGGGAGCCTTCAGTCCCAGCCCGCGGCGGGCGTGCCCGTCACGGCGCCCGTGGCGGCCCAGATGTCGGCGATCCCCACCCCCAGCGGCGGGATCCCCATGCCGCTGGCGGTGGCCCCGCCAATCCCCGGGGTGCCGGCCCTACCGGCCCAGGCCCGCCCCGGCATCAGCGCGGACCCCGAGTGGTTCCGCACAGCCGTCTTCTACGAGGCGCTGCTGCGCTCCTTCGCCGACTCCGACGGCGATGGCGTCGGGGACCTGCGCGGGCTCATCTCCCGCCTGGACTACCTGGCGTGGCTGGGCGTGGACTGCGTGTGGATCCCGCCCTTCTACCCCTCGCCCATCCGTGACGGCGGCTACGACATCTCCGACTACACGGCCATCGACCCGCGCTACGGGACGATGGAGGACTTCCGCGAGCTGGTCCACCAGGCCCACCAGCGCGGGATCCGCATCATCATCGACATGGTCGTCAACCACACCTCCGACGCCCACCCCTGGTTCCAGGCCTCCCGCTCGGACCCCGAGGGCCCTTACGGGGACTTCTACGTGTGGGCCGACGACGACTCCGGCTACGACGACGCCCGCATCATCTTCGTGGACACCGAGGAGTCCAACTGGGCCTACGACGTCGAGCGCGGCCAGTTCTACTGGCACCGCTTCTTCTCCCACCAGCCCGACCTCAACTACCGCAACCCGGCGGTCATCGAGGCGATCCACGACGTCATCCGCTTCTGGGCGCGCACCGGGGTGGACGGCTTCCGCCTCGACGCCATCCCCTACCTGACCGAGTCGGAGGGCACCAACTGCGAGAACCTGGCCGGCACCCACGAGATCATCGCCGGGATCCGTCAGATGCTCGACCGGGAGTTCCCCGGGACCATCACGCTGGCCGAGGCCAACCAGTGGCCCGAGGACGTCGTGGAGTACTTCGGCACCGAGGAGGCGCCCGAGTGCACCATGTGCTTCCACTTCCCGGTCATGCCGCGCATCTTCTACGCACTGCGGCAGGGCTCGGCCTCGGCCATCCGCTGGGTGCTGGAGAAGACCCCCGACATCCCCGCCCACGGGCAGTGGGGGGACCTTCCTGCGCAACCACGATGAGCTGACCCTGGAGATGGTCACCGACGCCGAGCGCGACCAGATGTACGCCTGGTACGCCCCCGAGGAGCGCATGCGCGCCAACATCGGGATCCGGCGCCGCCTGGCCCCGCTCCTGGACGCCTCACGCGCCGAGGTGGAGCTGGCCTACGCCCTGCTCCTGTCGCTGCCGGGCAGCCCCTGTCTCTACTACGGCGACGAGATCGGCATGGGCGAGAACATCTGGCTGGAGGACCGCGACGCCGTGCGCACCCCCATGCAGTGGGACGACTCCCCCAACATGGGCTTCTCCTCAGTGGTCGACCCGGGCGCCCTGACGCTTCCGCTCATCCAGGCCCCCGGCTACGCGCACCTGACGGTGGCCACCGAGATGGCCCGGCCCGACTCGCTGCTGCAGTTCACCCGGCGGATCCTGCACCTGCGCCGCGCCCACCCCGTGCTGGGACGCGGGAGCTTCCTCCTGCGCCCCACCAGCGATGACGCCGTCCTGGCGCACACGCGCTGCGACGAGGCGCCGGTGGAGGGGGGCAGAGACCCTCCTGTGCGTCGCCAACCTCTCGGCCAACCCCCGGTCGGTGACGATCGAGGTTCCCGAGCTGGCTGGCAGGGGCACCACGGACCTGTTCGGGGGCTGCGCCTTCCCGCCCGTTGACGACCGCGGCCGCCTCACCCTGACGCTGGGGGCGCGCGGATACTACTGGCTGTCCGTTGACAGGACCGAGCCCGACGCCTCTCAAGCGACCATGAGAACCACCCGACCGAGGAAGTCTGATGCCCAACGAGCCGATCTCCGCCGCACCGCAGCCCGCCTCCGTGCCGGCACGGTCCCTGCGCAGCGCCCAGGCGCCGTCGACCTGGCCCAGTGACGCCGAGATCCTGGCGGCGCTGGGACCGTGGATGCTTCAGCGGCGATGGTTCCCGCTCAAGGGGGATGCCGCCCCGCCGCTGGGTTCCTTGCGCATCATCGCCTCCTGGGAGCCGGAGGCGGGGGTGCGCGATCTCGTCATCGCCGCCCTGCGGGGCAATCAGTCCGAGACCGGTCACCATGACGGGATGGTGCTGCTGCACGTGCCGGTGGTCCTGGAGGCCGCCGACGCGCTCGACTCCTTCGCCACCCCCGGTGAGGCGCCCGGCAACCATGGCCTGCTGCTGACAACCGCCTCCGGTGGGGCGCCTGCGCAGGTGGCGCTCGTCGACGGCGCCCACCACCCGGCCTTCTGGCGCGTCTGGGCCTTGAGCGCGTTGGAGGCGGGCACCGTCCTGGGCGAGGCCGGCGCCCTGGCCATCGCCCAGCGCGCACCGAGGCTGCGAGTGACCACCGGGGAGCAGTCCAACACCTCCGTCATCCTGCCGGCCCCCACCAGCCCAGATGAGGCCCTCGGGGAGCAGGACGCCGCCACCGGGGACCTCATCGTCAAACTCCTGCGGGTCCTGGAGCACGGGCGCAACCCCGACGTGGAGCTGTCAGTGGCCCTGGCCCGCAGCGGCTGGGACCGGGTGCGCACGCCGGTGGCCTGGTCCACCCTGGACTGGACCCGCACGGGCGGCTGCGGCCAGCCGACCCTGCAGGAGTCCACCGACTCGGCGGTGGCATGCAGCTTCGTCCCACGGGCCGATGACGGCTTCGAGCTGTTCTGCTCACTGGCCTCCACCGACGACGTCGACGGACCGGTGCGGGCCCGGGCCGTGGACCTGGCCCGGGATCTGGGGCGCACCACGGCGCAGATGCACCACCACCTGGCCGTCTCCCTGGGGACGAGCCGGCCGCCGGAACCGGCCGAGCTCGCTGCCGCGCTGAGCAAGCGCGCCCGGTGGGCGCTGGAGGAGGTGCCCGAGCTCTCCGCCACATCCGGGCCCTGGAGCTCAAGGTGGAGCAGACGCTGCAGCGGCTCGAGTCGCTTCCGGCTCTGGAGCCGGCCACCCGCATCCACGGCGACTACCACCTGGGGACAGGTGCTTCACGAGGTCGGCGGCCAGCAGCGCTGGTACGTCCTGGACTTCGAGGGCGAGCCCCTGCGCCCCCTGGCCCAGCGCTCCGACCCCGACCTGCCGGCCCGGGACGTGGCCGGCATGCTGCGCTCCTTCGACTACGCCGCCGCCGTCGGCAAGGCCCCCCACCCCGACTGGCTGGGCGCCGTGCGCACCGCCTTCGAGGAGGGCTACCGCCAGGGACGTCGGGAGACCGCCCCCGAGGGCGCCGCGCAGACCGGCTCGCAGGCCCCAGCACCAACCTCGTCACACAACGCGGAGCAGACGGAGGCGTCGTATCAGACGGTCCTGACCTGCCTGGAGCTCGACAAGGCCCTCTACGAGGCCGTCTACGAGGCCCGCAACCGTCCCGACTGGCTGAGCATCCCCATGGCGGGGATCGAGTCGGTCCTGTCCAAGCACACGGAGGGCTGAGCACGCGACGATCCTCCATCCCCATCATCCCCATCGGTTCGACGTCCAAAAGCACCCGTTATTCACCAACGCATGGAAGAGTTGCTGTATGAGCGCCAACACCCCTGAGAAGGACCTCGGCTCCGAGGCCCCGGCCGACCTCGCCCCTGTCCCCGTGGACCCCTGGATTCTGGCTGACGTCGCCTATGCGCGCTACCACGACCCGCATGAGGTCCTGGGCGCCCACGTCGGCGAGAACGGAGTCACCATCCGCACCGTCCGGCACCTGGCCGACGACGTCGTCATCGTCACCAAGGACGGCACCCACCCGGCCACCCACGAGCAGGACGGCGTCTGGGTGGCGGTCCTGCCCGGTCAGGAGGTCCCCGACTACCGCATCAAGGTCACCTACGGCGACGAGACCACCACCGTCGACGACCCCTACCGCTACATGCCCACTCTGGGCGAGATGGACACCTACCTCATCGCCGAGGGCCGCCACGAGGAGCTGTGGGAGGTCCTGGGCGCCCACGTCAAGCACTACGACGGCCCCATGGGTGAGGTCGAGGGAACCGCCTTCGCCGTGTGGGCCCCCAACGCCCGCGCCGTGCGCGTCGTCGGCGACTTCAACTACTGGGACGGCACCGCCACCGCCATGCGCTCCCTGGGCTCCTCCGGCGTGTGGGAGCTGTTCGTGCCCGGCGTCGGAGTCGGTGCACGATACAAGTTCGAGCTCTGCTTCGCCGACGGCTCCTGGCACCAGAAGGCCGACCCGATGGCCCGCGCCACCGAGGTCCCCCCGGCCACCGCCTCGGTGGTCACCGACCAGTTCCACGAGTGGGAGGACCAGGAGTGGATGGCCAAGCGCGCCTCCACCGACCCCCACAGCGGACCGATGAGCATCTACGAGGTCCACATCGGCTCGTGGCGTCAGGGACTGGGCTTCCGCGGTCTGGCCGAGGAGCTGGTCCCCTACGTCAAGGAGGCCGGCTTCACCCACGTGGAGTTCCTGCCGGTGGCCGAGCACCCCTTCGGCGGCTCCTGGGGCTACCAGGTCACCAGCTACTACGCACCCACCTCGCGCTTCGGCACCCCGGACGACTTCCGCTACCTGGTGGACCAGCTCCACCAGGCCGGCATCGGCGTCATCCTGGACTGGGTGCCCGCCCACTTCCCCAAGGACGAGTGGGCCCTGGCCCGTTTCGACGGCACCCCGCTGTACGAGGACCCCGACCCGCAGCGCGGCGAGCACCCCGACTGGGGCACCTACGTGTTCAACTTCGGACGCAACGAGGTGCGCAACTTCCTGGTCGCCAACGCCCTGTACTGGCTCCAGGAGTTCCACGCCGACGGCCTGCGCGTCGACGCCGTGGCCTCCATGCTCTACCTGGACTACTCGCGCCAGGACGGCCAGTGGCACCCCAACCAGTTCGGCGGCCGCGAGCACCTGGAGGCCATCAGCTTCCTGCAGGAGGCAACAGCCACCGCCTATCGCAAGAACCCCGGCATCATCATGGCCGCCGAGGAGTCCACGGCGTGGCCGGGGGTCACCGCCCCCACCGAGTACGGCGGCCTGGGCTTCGGGCTGAAGTGGAACATGGGCTGGATGAACGACACCCTGCGCTACCTCGCGGAGGACCCGGTCAACCGCCGCTACCACCACGGCGAGCTGACCTTCTCCCTCGTCTACGCCTTCTCCGAGCAGTTCATCCTGCCGCTGAGCCACGATGAGGTCGTCCACGGCAAGGGCTCCCTTCTGTCCAAGATGCCCGGCGACCCCTGGCAGGAGCTGGCGGGCCTGCGCGCCCTGTACGCCTACCAGTGGTCCCACCCGGGCAAGCAGCTGCTGTTCATGGGGCAGGAGTTCGGCCAGGGAACCGAGTGGAACGCGGACACGTCCCTGGACTGGTGGATCCTGGACGACCCCGGTCACCAGGGCCTGCTCGCCCTGGTCAGCGACCTGAACCACCTCTACCGGAACTCACCGGCCCTGTGGTCCGAGGACTTCTCCCACCGAGGATTCGAGTGGATCGAGGCCGGCGACGGCGACCACAACGTCCTGTCCTACCTGCGCAAGGGGACCGACGCCGACGGGCGGGCCGACCTGATGGTCTGCATCATCAACTTCGCCGGCACCCCGCACGAGGGCTACCGGGTGGGCCTGCCCTTCGCCGGGGACTGGGAGGAGGTCCTCAACACCGACTCCGAGGAGTACGGCGGCTCCGGCGTGGGAAACCTGGGCCATGTCGAGGCCGAGGACCTGCCCTGGAACGGGCGTCCGGCCTCGGTGCGCCTGCGGGTCCCCCCCGATGGGAGCGGTCTTCCTGCGTCCGACTCAGGACTGACCCGGGCTGAAACCACGCACCGCGGTGGGGTGAGAGGGCATGAGCCTCTCACCCCACCGCGGTCTGCTGCTCATAACGTGATCAGATCCTTGAACTCGGCCCACCATCATCGCCTATGAGCCGGTAGTCTGGGTTATGTCTCGCACAGGCGCGCGGCCTCCGGCGCCTTGTGCTCCCTGCGCGCTCCGGTCGGTCCTGCCCCCGTCGATGTACGATATTTCAGTCCGATGCAAGACTCTTGCAGTCGGCGACCACGATGCCTGACAAGGGAAGAAGAATGACACAGAAGCTGGTCACGAGCGCCCCCGCGCAGGTGCGCGCCGTATCCGGTCGACCCGCCACCGCGGCCACCCTCATGGAGGTCTGGCAGGGCCTGTCCGCCGCCGTCGTCGACACCATTGCGGACGACTGGTACGCCACCGAGCAGAAGTACAGCGCCGGACGCCAGGAGCACTACTTCTCCGCCGAGTTCCTCATGGGCCGCGCCCTGCTCAACAACCTCTCCAACCTGGGGATGGTCGACGAGGCGCGCGAGGCCGTCGGCTCCTTCGGCGTCAACCTCACCGACGTCCTGGAGCAGGAGCCCGACGCCGCTCTGGGCAACGGCGGTCTGGGACGCCTGGCCGCCTGCTTCCTCGACTCCTGCGCCACCCTCGACCTGCCGGTCAACGGCTTCGGCATCCTCTACCGCTACGGGCTGTTCAAGCAGCTCTTCGAGGACGGCTTCCAGACCGAGCACCCCGACCCCTGGATGGAGGAGGGCTACCCCCTTCGTCATCCGCCACGAGGAGGCCCAGCGCCTGGTGCGGTACCAGGACATGACCGTGCGCGCCATCCCCTACGACATGCCGATCACCGGCTACGGCACCAAGAACGTGGGGACCCTGCGCCTGTGGAAGGCCGAGCCGCTCGAGGAGTTCGACTACGACGCCTTCAACTCCCAGCGCTTCACCGAGGCGATCGTCGAGCGCGAGCGCGCCTCGGACATCTCCCGCGTCCTCTACCCCAACGACACCACCTACGAGGGCAAGGTCCTGCGGGTGCGCCAGCAGTACTTCTTCTGCTCGGCCTCCCTCCAGCAGATCGTTGACAACTACGTCAGCCACCACGGTGAGGACCTGTCCGGATTCGCCGACTATAACGCCATCCAGCTCAACGACACCCACCCGGTGCTCGCCATCCCCGAGCTCATGCGCATCCTTCTGGACGAGCACCACCTGGGCTGGGAGGAGGCCTGGAAGGTGGTCACCAAGACCTTCGCCTACACCAACCACACGGTGCTGGCCGAGGCCCTGGAGACCTGGGAGATCTCCATCTTCGACCGCCTCTTCCCGCGTATCACGGAGATCGTTCGCGAGATCGACCGCCGCTTCCGCATCGAGATGGCCGAGCGCGGCCTGGAGCAGGGCACCATCGACTACATGGCCCCCATCTCCGGGAACAAGGTGCACATGGCGTGGATCGCCTGCTACGCCTCCTACTCCATCAACGGCGTCGCCGCGCTGCACACCGAGATCATCAAGCGCGAGACCCTGGGCGAGTGGCACGCCATCTGGCCCGAGCGCTTCAACAACAAGACCAATGGCGTCACCCCGCGCCGCTGGCTGCGCCAGTGCAACCCGCGCCTGTCAGCACTCCTGGACGAGGTCACCGGCTCGGACACCTGGGTCAAGGACCTCACCGTCCTGGCCGAGCACACCGACTCCGTGGACGAGTCCGTCTACGACCGTCTGGCGGAGATCAAGCACGCCAACAAGGTGGACTTCGCCGCCTGGATCGCCCAGCGCGAGGGGATCGAGATCGACCCGGAGGCGATCTTCGACGTCCAGATCAAGCGCCTCCACGAGTACAAGCGCCAGCTGCTCAACGCCATCTACATCCTGGACCTCTACTTCCGCATGAAGCAGGACCCGAGCCTGCAGGTCCCCAAGCGCGTCTTCATCTTCGGGGCGAAGGCGGCTCCCGGGTACATCCGGGCCAAGGGCATCATCAAGCTCATCAACGCCATCGCCGACCTGGTCAACAACGACCCCGTGGTCTCCCAGACCATCAAGGTCGTCTTCGTCCACAACTACAACGTCTCCCCGGCCGAGCACATCATCCCGGCCGCCGACGTCTCCGAGCAGATCTCGATGGCCGGCAAGGAGGCCTCGGGCACCTCCAACATGAAGTTCATGATGAACGGAGCCCTGACCCTGGGCACGCTCGACGGCGCCAACGTGGAGATCCTGGAGGCCGTCGTGACGACAACGCCTACATCTTCGGCGCCACCGAGGACGAGCTGCCCTCCCTGCGTGAGAGCTACGACCCCGTGTGGCACTACGAGAACATCCCCGGTCTCAAGCGCGTCCTGGACGCCTTCACCGACGGCACCCTCGACGACAACGGCTCGGGCTGGTTCGCCGACCTGCGCCGCAGCCTCCTGGAGCCCTCCTACGAGCCGGCCGACGTCTACTACGTCCTGGGCGACTTCGCCTCCTACCGCGAGACCAAGGACGCCATGGCGGCCGACTACGCCGACACCCACGCCTGGCAGCGCAAGGCCTGGGTGAACATCACCCGCTCGGGCCGCTTCTCCTCCGACCGCACCATCAGCGACTACGCCCGTGAGGTCTGGAAGATCGACCCCGAGCCAATCGCCTGATCATCAAGGCATGAGCGAGCGCCCCTCACCACACTGGTGAGGGGCGCTACTCCATATGCGCTGGGTGCTGTCAGATCCTCAGCAGGGCTCAGCGGCTCAGTAGAGCATGGTGGCCAGGCGGCGGCGGGCCTGGGCGACCTCCGGCGAGGTGGAGCCGATGACCTCGAAGAGCTCGAGCAGTCGCAGCCGGGCCGTCTCCCGCTCCTCCCCCGCGTGGGTGCGCACGGCCTCCAGCGCGCGCCCCAGAGCGGCGCTGACGTCACCCAGGGCCAGAGCGGCGTCGGCACCGGCCAAAGCCGCAGCAAGATCCGTGGGCGCGGCATCTGCTGCCGCCAGGAGCTCGTGGGGGTCCTGGCCGTCCAGCCGGGCCATGAGGCGTACCTGGTTGCGGGCCACCTTGAGGTCGTCGTCGCCCGGGTTCTGGGCAATGGCGTGGGTGTACACCTCCTCGGCAGCGGCGAAGTCCCCGGCCTCGATGGCCTCGCGGGCGGCCCGCTCGACCTCTGTCTCCTCAGGTTCTGCCTGAGTGTCGGCGCCGGCCGCGCCGTCGACGGCGATGGTGCCGTTGACACCGTTGGCGGCCGCCACTTCCAGCAGCTGGTCGATGACCGAGCCCAGCTGCTCCTGGGGCACCGCCCCCTGGAACATCGGCACCGGCTGGCCCGCGATGAGGGCCACAACCGTGGGAACGGCCTGAGCCTGGAGGGCCTGAGCGACCTCCGGGGCGGTATCCACGTTCACGCGCGCCAGCTGGAAGCGTCCGGCGTACTGACCGGCGAGCTGCTCCAGGACGGTGGCGAGATCGGCACTGGCCTGGCTGCGCGGACTGTGCAGGACGACGATGACGGGGACCTGGGTCGAGACCTCCGCGACGTCGCGCAGACTGGAGGCGTCGACGTCGACGACGAGCGGCACCTGCAGGCCGGCCCCTGCCGCTCCTGCGGGACCCTTCGTGGCAGGGGTCGGGGTCCCACCGGTTGGGCCGGCAGGTTTGGCGGGGGCGAAACTGGACAGGTCGACGGCGCCGAACATGCTCATGGAGGGCTCTGCCTTCCTCGGGCCGCAGCCCGGTTGCTTCAATGGTCTGGGTCTTTCGGTGTCCTTGCGCGCCGGCGCGGTTGCCGGGCCTCATGCTGATCAGAGGCCTGGGCGCACCAGCGGCCCGACTCCGAGCGGTCACGGAGCCGGGCCGGGGATCCGCGGCGATCAGGACGGTTTGGCCGACGCCGACGCCGTGGGGGCGGGCGTCTTGGAATCATCCCGATCCACCTTCATGAGCGCTGTCTCGGCGCCCAGAACAGTCACCTTCTCGCCACTTCCCTCCTTGGGGATGGAGAAGGCGACCATGGAGTCGTAGGTGGCGGTGACGGTACCGACGATCTTCTGGTTACCACCCATGTGGGCGGCGACGTCGCCCTGCAAGGTGAGGTCGGAGCCATCAACAGTGCGCTTGTAGACCACCGTGAAGGACAAGTGGTGAAGACCAGCGCCCCGCCGTCCCCCTCCTCCAGCTGGAGGCCCTGGAACCCGTCCTGACCGGGGACCGCCGTCACGGTCACTTCCCCGTAGTTGCTCAGGTCGGTCTTTCGGGCGTCTTGAACCTTTCGACGCAGGTTGTCCTCGGGGAAGGCCTTGCCGTTCTCGCCGTCGGGGTGGTTGAGCGCGTCGACATAGGAGTCGAGGACCGCCTTGGGGGTGGCGACCAGCCCTGTGGACTCGGCCGTCACCTGCTTGGCTCGCTGGGCCGACTGCTTGGTCAGCACGGGAATGCTCGCCTGCGCGGCGAATCCCTGCACCCAGGCCCACACCTTGAACTGGTCCCGGGCCGAGCCCTGCTCCAGGGAGATGATCGAGACGCTCTTGTCACCCTCCGAGGCGACGGCGGCGTTACGGGGGAAACCGACGGTCTGTCCCACTCCCCCGCCCTGGATCTTCGTGGTCATGGCGTGGATGAACGAGTCGTTCCCACTGGCGGAGGCGGTGGCGTACTCCGCGGCACGGATCCGAGCAGCCGGCCCGGACATGACCTCCTTGACCTTGTCCGCATTCTTCTCCTTGTCCGCCGTCGCCAGGCCGGTCTGGACGCGCTGGAGGATCTCGGCGAGCTGCTTGTCGTTGAGGACGGGCTCGGCGATCGGTGTACCGGAGGCCTGGGTCTCGGCGGTCTTGGGCTGGGACCGCGAACAGGCGGCCAGGCTCAGGGCGAGGGCGGAGGCACCGCCTGCACTCAGAAAGGCTCGACGGGTGGACATCATGCGCGCTCCTGGTTGTCGGGGTCCGCGGTCGGGTCTGGTTCGGCAAGTGGCTCGGCGTCGACGGCCTGGATGACGGCGGGGTCAGCCTCAGGAGGCAGCTCGACGCCGTCGGAGTAGGAGGGCCAGGACACGGTGGTCGACGTCGCTGAGGAGTCACCGAAGCTGCTCGGCGAGAAGGGGGTCCCCTTCGACGGCTCGACCTCCTGCTCACTCCAGCTCAGCGACACGTCGGTCACCTCCGGCTGGGCGAATCCGGTCGGCACCTGGACACTGGGGTCCTTCGACGGGGCCGAGGCCGCTACGTCCTGGGACTCAGCGGTGTCAGTCTCGAAGGACGGCGCACCGGTATCGCCTGCCACGTGGCTGGTGCGGTACTCCGGCGGCGCAAAACGGGAGTGGTCCTGGACCTCGGAGGGCTGGTCGGCGAGCTGGTCGACGCCCACGGCCATGTGACCGGCGCCGGCGGCAGCATCACTGAGAGCCGGGGGATTGGGGCGAGCCGACGAGTCGGGCACGTTGACGGCATCCGTGGTGATCGCCAGCGCCTCACCGTCCTGGAGGCCCTCCGGCTCCCGGGCGGCTCGGTGCTCCTGGGTGGCGGCCTCATCAAGACCGGGAACGACCGAGGCGCCTCGGGCGACCCCAGCAACCGCATGGTCGCCCTGACCGCCGTAGCCCTCACCGTAGGCGCCGTCAGGTCTGTCACCGAGCCCGCCACTCGTCCCACCACTGAGCCCGGCAGCGGGGCCAAAGTCGTATCCGTCGGCGGGAAGCGCCTCAGACGCCTGGGAGACGGAGGAGGTCTCGATGCCGTCGAGGTAGACGCGGCCCGTGCGCGGGTCGGTCCAAGGCTCGCCCGATGCCTCGGCGCGCTCCTTGTCCCGCAGCTCTCGGCGGGTCAGGCGTCGGTCGGGATCGTCCACCTGAGGGATGCCCTCGGTGGAGACGGAGTCGGCGTTGGCGATGCGGGCCGCCCGCTCGGCGGAACGGGTCCGCCGATCGACGTTGGCGCGGCGCAGCTGGAGGTCGATGAAGAACAGGAAGGCCCCCACGAGCACGAAGAGGCCACCCAGACCCAGCCCCCCATAGAAGTACCAGGGGGTCTCCACCTGCCGCGTCCAGGAGACGGTCAGGCTGGGAGCCGGGGCCTTGCCATCGGTCATGGCCATGAGGACGACCTGCTCGTCGACGTTCTTACGCGGCAGCATGGCGCGGTCAGCGTCCTCCGCGGTATTGAAGGTGACCGACGAGCCGCCGGTCTTCTCCCCCAGCCAGATGTCGGAGCCCGAGGCGGTCACGGCCTTGGCCTTGCGCTCCGAGCACTTCTCGAGGCACCGGCCTGCGCGGAAGGGGATGGCTGCGAGGAGGCGGATGGCTGCGAGGACGCCGCCGCAGAAGGGGCGGCCGTGGAAGGAGCGGGAGTGGCGTTGGCAGGGGGGCAGTACTGGGTCTCGTCCCTGGAGGACAGGGTTCCGGCGTCGGTGTCGATACCGGTGACCACCGTGTGGGGCAGCGCATTGTCGGCGTCGGGGCTCATCCAGGCGTCAAGGTCGGCCGCCCTGGCCACGAAGAGGTGGACCTCCTTGCCATCGGAGGAGCTCGCGGTCACGACGACGTCGGACTCCGCGCCACTGAGAACCCCGGGGGCTGTGATGACGTAGGGCTGAGAAGGACCGGAGGCGAGCTTCGCCTCGACCTTGGAGCTGGGTTTCCAGATGGTGGCCGAGCAAACGGCCAGGGCGACGAGGACCAGCCCGAGGACGGTCACCGCCACGCTCAAGATACGTCGACTCACGACGCGGGTCTCCTATGCTCGCGGACACGGTTGACGACGACCGGCTACGGAGCCGGGTATCGCTGCGAGCGCTCACCGTGCGCCCGCCTAGGAACCAGAATCGCATGGAGGACCCCGCGACCGCACCGACCTCAGCGCAAGATCACAAGAAGACACGCGCTGAGCGAAGCGATATCTCCTGAGACTCCGCCAGCAGAAAGTGCCCCACCGGCCCACCGAGCAACGCCCTTGTCTCGAAGCGCAGCCGGAGGAACGCGCGGAGAAACGCTCGCGCGAGATCGGATGCTTCTCGGCAGACCATCGGCGTCACCATCCGCCACCCCTCTCACGGGGCCAGGAGAACTGAACCACCACCATCTTTCTGTGCGCATGGTCACACTTTCGTGGTTACCTTCCCGATCACACCCAATCGTTAGGCTTGGCCTGGTGGTGAGCGTCCCCGGCTCGCCAGGAGGAGGAACCCGACGTGGCTGAGGAATACAGCGAGTTTGCCATCACGATGCGCGGCTACGACCGCGCCCAGGTCGACCGGAAGCTGGAGCACTCTCACGCCAGCTGGCCGACGCGCGTCGCGAGGTGGCCAGCCTTGACCAGCGCGCCATGACCCTGGCCGGCGAGCTGGCTGACGCCCAGCGCCGGCTGCGGGAGTCCGACAAACCGACCTACGCCGGCCTGGGCTCACGGATCGAGCAGCTGCTTCGCAGCGCCGAGGAGCAGAGCGCCTCCGTCCTGTCCAAGGCCAATGCCGAGGCCGACGCCCTGTTGACCCGGACCCGCACCAACGCCAAGAACCTCTCCGAACGCAGCGCCTCAGAGGCGGCGACCCTGCTCGCCGACGCCCGCCGCGAGGCCAGCGAGCTGCGCACCCGCTCCCAGGGTGAGGCCTCGACAGCCCTGGCCAACGCCGAGGCCCGCGCCCAGGAGCTGGTCTCCTCCGCCTCACGCAAGGCTGCCCAGATCTCCGCCGACGCCGAAGCGGCCGTCACCGAGATGCGAGCCACCGCGGAGCGCGAGGCCGCGCTGGTCCTGTCCCAGGCCCGCAAGCAGGCCGCCGAGATCGCCATCACCTCCGAGCGCGATGCCACCGCCAACCGCGAGGCGGCCGCGGCCGAGGCCGACGAGCTGCACAAGACCTCCACGGCGAAGGCCGAGGAGATCCTCTCGGCCGCCAAGCAGGAGGCCGAGCTGACCGTCGGCAAGGCCAAGCGCGAGGCCGAGGAGATCCTCACCTCGGCGCGCAACGAGTCGGAGACGCTGCGTCGTTCGGCCACCGACGAGGCGGCCGCAGCCCGCTCCGAGGCCACCGAGCTGCGCCAGCAGGCCACCCTGGAGATTGCCGCGGCCCACGAGCAGGCCGCTCAGGAGGACTCTGACGCCCACGAGGCCACGCGCGAGCGCATCCGCGAGATGCAGGAGCAGGCCCAGATCCAGGCCCAGGAGGCCGAGGAGCGTCTTCAGGAGGCGTTGTCCCGAGCCGAGGAGGTCCGCGCGCGCACCGACGCCGAGGCCCGCAAGCGCCAGGAGGAGGCGGTCTCCCAGGCCGAGGAGACTCTGGCACAGGCCCGGATCGAGGCCGAGCAGATCGTCAGCGACGCCCGCGCGGACGCCGACGTCACCGCCCAGGTGGCCGCCCGTCAGCTCCAGGAGCTGGAGCGCCAGCGCGACTCGGTCGCCGCCTACCTCACCGAGATGCGCGGCGTCCTGGGAGGGGCACTGCCTCAGGCCCCCACCTTCAGCGACCACGTCGCTGCTCTGCCTCAGGAGCCGACTCCGGCTTCGGACCAGTCCTCCGCCGAGTCGGCAGAACCGGCCGCATCCAGCAGCGCAGGCAGCGCGCGTTCCGCCGGCTCGAGCAGCGCCGCCTCCGCGCCGTCGGCCACCTCGGCGGCCCCCGCGCCGACCGAGAACAAGACCGCTGCGGCCTCGGGCGGCGGCCAGCAGGCGAGTGCGCAGTCGGCCCCGAAGAACGCTCAGAAGGGCGGAGCCGGTCGCATTGAGCACGTCCCGGCCCCCGGTAAGAGCTCGGGCGGCTCCGGCAACTCCGGCAACCGCCATCCCCGCCAGGGCAAAGGGCGTCGCTGAGACGCAGTCGTGACACCCGACGACGCCGCCCGGTTCGAGACAGAGTCGACCAGCACCTCCGGTTCTGGTGACTCCGACTGGGCGGCGTCGCGTCGTCGTGCGGCCATGCAGCGGGCCCGCATGCTCCGGGAGCGTCAGGACGCCGAGCACACCCGGGCCTCCCACATCGTGGGGCTCTTCCTCAGGGTCGCACGCAAGGAGGGCCTTGAGGACGTTCCTCTGCGGGTGCGCGGCTACGCGGGCGGCAGTGCCCGCACCCCCGCTGCGCGGCTGGTATCTGAGAGCCGATGAGACGGTCGGTATCGACACGGAGGGGCGCTACTACGTCCTGTCGATGCCACTGAGCCTGGGGCAGCGCCTACGCGGGGTCAGGCCCGAGAGCCAACCTGTGCCGATGACCATCGGCGAAGGCGGACGTGACGGGGATATCGTGCCGCTGCGTTTCGCGCTGGACCGCCTGCTGCCGGGCTGGGAGGAGCGCTCTCCCGAACCGCTGGTGTGACCGCCGGCGTTTCTCCTGCCCTCCCGGCTACCAGAGACGGCGCTCCCAGCAGGAGGTGTGCCAGTGGCGCCGCTCCTCCAGGCCCCGGTCCGCTCCGAAGAGCGACTCGTTGCTCCAGGCCACCACGTGCGCGGTCCCAGCAGGAATGACGCGGTGGCAGCCGGGGCAGGTGTAGGACTTGTCCCCACCGCGCAGGTGGCGCACGGTGAAGTCCGCCCCGCCGGGACCGGTCTGGGTGCGCGGCACGGAGGCGAGACGGCCCATGCTCAGGGGGATGTGCCCCTGCCCGTAGGGGCGCTTGGAGCTGCGACGTGCCATGACCCGATCACATCACATCCGGCTGCCGTCCCCAAGCCGAGGGCGGCAGCCGGATGTGAGAGCAGGTGGATGACGGGAGCGAAGGGGCCGGACCGGCCTCAGCCCTTGACGGATCCGGCCATGAGGCCGCCGACGAAGTACTTGCCCAGCAGGATGTAGACCGCCAGGGTCGGCACCGAGGCGATGAGCGCACCGGACATGGAGGCACCGTAGTCGGCCAGGATCGACCCGTGAGCCAGGTTGTTCAGCGCCAATGTCACCGGCCCGGACTGTGCCCCGCCGCCGAAGAACAGGGCGAACAGAAAGTCGTTCCAGGCGGAGGTGAACTGCCAGATGAGGACCACGACGAAGCTGGGCACCGAGATCGGCAGGACCACCGAGACGTAGGTACGAAGCATGCCGGCTCCGTCGACCCTGGCCGCCTCAATGAGCTCGTTGGGAATGGTCTCGTAGTAGTTGCGGAAGATGAGCGTCGTGATCGGGATGCCGTAGACGACGTGCATGAGGATCAGCGTGTGGATCCCGAAGCCCAGGTCGGCGCTGGTCACCAGTCGCATGAGCGGGATCATGACCGCCTGGTAGGGGATGAACATGCCGAACAGGATGAGGGTGAAGACCACGTTGGCCCCGGGGAAGCGCCACTTGGACAGGACGAACCCGTTGGCGCTGCCCAGCATCGCCGAGATGATCGAGGAGGGGATGACCAGGGCCAGGGAGCGCAGCAGCCCACCACTGAGCTGGTGCCAGGCGTTGGTCCAGTTCTTGGTGACCCAGACCTCGGGCAGGTACCAGGTGCGCGAGGGGTCGGCGTCGGCGGAGCCCTTGAAGGAGGTCACCAGCAGGACGTAGACCGGGATGAGAACGAGGACCACCGAAGCCAGCAGCAGGATGAACCGGACGGTCTGCCCCCAGCCGGGGCGGCGCGGGCTGCGCGTCGTGAGTGCCTGTGCCATCGCCGCTCACCTCCTGCCCTTGGCGTCATGAATGAGGTAGGGGATGACGGCGATCGCGACCAGAACCAGAAGGATCGTGCCGACGGCGGCGGCGTTGGAGTAGTCGTTGTCGGTCATGAAGTTGAACATGTCGATGGCCGGGACCTTGGTGGAGTATGTCCGCTGGTCCGTGATCGACATGATGAGGTCGAAGGACTTCAGGGACATGTGCCCGATGATGATGACGGCACTCAGGGCGATCGGGGTCAGCTGGGGGAAGATGATCGACTTGTAGAGCTGCCACTCGCTGGCACCGTCGACCCGGGCGGCCTCGCGCAGGTCGTCGGGAATGCCACGGAAGCCCGCCAGGAAGAGCGCCATGACGTAGCCGGCCAGCTGCCACACGGCCGGCAGCGCGATGGCCAGGATGCCCCAGGTGGTGTTCTGGGTCCATGAGTTCTCCAGGAACCTCAGACCGGTCATCTCGAACAGACGGTTGAGCCCGGAGGCACTCTCGCCCTGCGCAGAGTTCAGCAGCCACCGCCACACCACGCCCGAGGCCACGAAGGACACGGCCATGGGGAACAGGAAGATGGAGCGGAAGACCCCCTCCCCCTTGATGGGGCGGTCCAGGAGCCAGGCCCACAGGAAGCCGACCACGAGGGTTCCGGCCAGGAACGTGACGGTGAACAGGACGAGGTTGATGAAGGAGTGCCGGAAGTCCGGGTTGCCGAACAGGGTCGCGAAATTGCTCAGCCCGACGACGGTGGTTCCCCTGCGTCCGGAGACCTGACCGGCGGTGTGCATGTCCAGCAGGGAGGTGTTGATGTTGATCCCGATCATCCCGTAGACGAAGACGCCGACGAGGATGATCGAGGGCGAGATGAGGAGGAGGCCGGGCCCCCACTGCCTCCAGCTCGCTCGACGGCGCCGCACGGGGGCGCTCTTGGTGCTCACAAGGTTCTCCTGATGCGTGTATGGCGGAAGGATCCGTCTGTCGTAGTGATGACCGCCGGCCGGATGATCGGCTAGAGGTCGGTCCCGGGCGGGGGCGGACCGTGCGTCCGCTCCGGTCCGCCCCCGCCCGGGGAACCGGTCAGGAGGCGGCAGCGGCCTTGAGGTCGGCCTGCAGGGCGGTGACGTCGGAGGCGCCCTGGGCGAACTTGGTCAGGGCGTCGTTCATCGCATTGGTGGCCTTGGAGGGCAGGGCCGCGCCGTGAGCGATGGAGGAGACGATCTTGTCCTTGGCGAAGGACTCCATGGCTGAGCGCTGGTACTCGGAGAACTTGCCCTTCTCCTCGTCGGTGAGGTCGGTGCGGGCGGGGATGGATCCCTTCACCGTGTTGAAGGCGATCTGACCGTCCTTGGAGGAGATGGCGTTGAGCCAGTTCTTGGCTCCACCGGGGTGCTTGGCACCGTCGGGCAGGGTGAAGGAGTCGGCCAGGAAGTCGAAGACGCCGTCGGTGCCCGGGACCGGGAAGTAGACGTAGTCCTGACCGGCCTTCTTGCCGGCGGCGTCGAAGCCGGCCACCGCCCAGTCGCCCATGACGTTGAAGGCGGCCTTGCCGTCCATGATGGGCTTCATGGCGGGCTCCCAGTCCTCGGTGTAGAGGGAGGAGTCGGTGTACCCCACGATGGTCTTGTAGTGTCCCAGCGCCTTGGTGACCTCGGCACCGCCCCAGTCGGTCTTGCCTGCGAAGAGCCCGTTGTAGGCGTCCACGCCCAGGTCGGCGATGAGGATGGTCTCGAGCAGCTCGAGCTGGGTCCAGGCCATGCCCATGGTGATGGGCGTCAGGCCGGCGGCCTTGACCTTCTCCATGTCGGCGATCCAGGCGTCGATGGTGGTGGCGGGCTTGGTCGGGTCGAGCCCGGCGGCCTTGAGCGCGGGCACCGAGGCCCACACGACGTTGGCCCGGTGGATGTTGGAGGGCACCGAGTAGATCTTGCCGTCGGAGTCCTTGAGGCGGTCCATGAGGGTGGCCGGGAATGCCTCGTTGAGCTTGAACTCCTCGTAGAGGCTGGAGACGTCCAGCAGGTAGCCGGCCTCGATGTGGTCCTTGATCTCGGCGCCGGCGTGGGCCTGGTAGGTGTCCGGCGGGTTCTTGGCGGCCAGGTCCGCGGCGAGCTTCTGCTTGGCCTGGCTGCCGGCGCCGCCGGAGACGGCCTTGTTCTCGAACTTCGTCTTGGGGAACTGCTGGTTGAAGACCTTGACCAGGGCGTCCAGGCCGAGCTTCTCCGAGCCCGCCGACCACCAGGTGACGACGTCGACCTCGCTGGCGTCCCCCCTCACCGGCGGCTCCAGCGGACTTCGAGCCGGAGCTGCCGGAGGTCGCGCAGGCGGCCAGGGTGGCGGCGACTGCAGTGGTTCCCAGACCCGCCAGCACGGCACGGCGGGAGAGGTAGTGGGTGGGACGCATGGGACTGCTCCTTAGAAACGACGGTGTCTCATGACCACGGCACCGTTGCCGCGGACGGGGAGATCAGATGTTGTCTAGTCATCTGAACTCGCCAGGAGAGTAGACCTAAACTGAGCGAAACTCAAACATACATTGCGCAAACAATCATTATACTGGTCGTCAACCACAGGTCTATACCAGCAATGCCAACAATCTGTCCGCCACCCCATCCACCACAGGCATGAAAAAGTCCTCGCCGCTCGAATGAGCGGCGAGGACCCGGGCAGGAACGGAAGGGACCGCACGGCTCCACACCCAAGGTGGTCCGTACCACGAGCGGGTCGGACCCGAGTGGCGACTCAGGCCGAGCCCGGACGCCGAGCCGGACAGTTCGAGGGACTCAGATGAGCCCCATGGAGGCCACCGTGTTCTTCTCCTCGACGAGCTCGGCTGCCGAGGCGTCGATCTTGCCGCGGGAGAAGTCGTCGATCTCGAGACCCTGGACGATCTTCCACTCACCGTTCTCCGAGGTGCAGGGGAAGGAGGAGATGATGCCCTCGGGCACGCCGTAGGACCCGTCGGACATGATCGAGGAGGAGGTCCAGGACCCGGAGGTGCCCAGCACCCAGTCGTGCACGTGGTCGATGGCGGCCGAGGCTGCCGAGGCCGCCGAGGAGGCGCCGCGCGCGTCGATGATGGCGGCGCCGCGCTTGGCGACGGTCGGGATGAAGTCGTTCTCGACCCAGGCCCGGTCGGCCAGGATGTCGGTGATGGGGGCGCCCTTGACGGTGGCCTGGGTGAGGTCGGGGTACTGGGTGGAGGAGTGGTTGCCCCAGACGGTGACCTTGTCGATGTCGGTGACGTGGCAGCCGGCCTTGGTGGCCAGCTGAGCCAGGGCGCGGTTGTGATCCAGGCGGGTCATGGCCGTGAAGCGCGAGGAGGGGATGTCGGGAGCGTGCGAGGCCGCGATGAGGGCGTTGGTGTTGGCGGGGTTGCCCACGACGAGCACCTTGATGTCCTCGGCGGCGCCGGCGTTGAGGGCCTCGCCCTGGGGACCGAAGATGCCGCCGTTGGCGGAGAGCAGGTCGGCGCGCTCCATGCCGGCCTTGCGGGGCATGGAGCCGACGAGGAAGGCGATATTGGCGCCCTCGAAGGCAGCCTTGGCGTCATCGAAGATGTCGACGCTGCCCAGGGTCGAGAAGGCGGAGTCGAACAGCTCCATAGCGGTCCCCTCAGCGGCCTTGACGGCCGGCGGGATCTCCAGCAGGCGGAGGTTGACACGCTGGTCCGGGCCGAGAAGAGCGCCGGAGGCGATGCGGAACAGCAGGCGTAGCCGATGTTGCCGGCAGCACCGGTGACGGTGATGTTGACGGGAGCGTTTGCCATCGAGGACTCCTTCGAGACGTGTGTCGTCGCGGGCCGCAGGCGGCAGCCCGGCAGGACAACGCTATGACGTTCGCGCAGGTGAACACACCAGTCCGCCACATTTCGTGACTCTCACCACTCCCTTGAGCAGCGGAGGTGGGATTCCTCCTGGTAGCCCGTGATCTCAGCGAGATACTCACCGCCCCTGACAACAGCCCGTCTTGATCGATACGCTGGGGGCCTCCCCAGCCCGTTTCTCGCCTCCAGGACCGTGATGAGCTCACGCCGATCCCCCGCGCCCATTCTTGCGCCACTGCGCCGCGGTTCCCCGCCCCGCCCTGTCGTCTCCTCGCCCGCCGGGCGCCGCGCAGGCGCCCTCTCATTCGGTCTGACGCTCCTGGGTGCCCTGGGGTCCGGGTGGTGCCTCATCTCCACCGGACGTGCGCTGGGCGCCCTGTTGAGCTCCTCATCGACAGTGGGCCTGCTCGCCCAGGCTCTGGCCGCGGCCACCGTGAGCGCCGCCTGCCAGCTGGCGGCTCAGCGGGTCGCCCGCTTCAGTGCGTTCACTGAGGAGGCGCACCTGCGCCGGCTCACCCTGGCTCACCTGCTGGGGCTGGGTCCGGCGCGCGCCGCTGACGTCCGCAGCGGTGCGACCGCCTCCCTGTTGACCGACGGTGCCGAGCGCGTGGCTCTCTACCGGCAGACCTTCCTGGCCCCGACGCTGGCGGCCGCAGCGGCTCCTCTGCTGGTGCTCATCGAGCTGGCCGCCTTCGTCGACGTCGTTCCCGCTCTGGTCCTGGCGGCGGCCGTCATCGTGGTACCGGCCTTCATCGCCTGGTGCCACTCACGGCTGCGGGCCTCGTCGTCGGACTCCCGACGGGCTCGTATGCGCCTGGCCGCCGAGTACCTCGACGCGATCCAGGGACTGCGGACCCTCACCCTGGCCCGGGCCGCGGAACGCACCAGCGCGCGCCTGCGCCTGGAGGGGGGGAGACGAACCGGCGCGCCGTCATGGGGCTGCTGGCGGGCAACCAGCTCGTCATCCTGCTCACCGACGGCCTGTTCTCGCTCTTCCTCATCACCGTGGCCGCAGGTCTGGCACTGATGCGTCTGTCGACCGGCGTCATCGACGTCGGTGACGCCTTGGCGATCGTCCTGACCTCCTACGTGCTCCTTGAGCCGCTGGACCACGTGGGCGCCTTCTTCTACGTGGGCATGGGCGGGATGGCCAATCAGCGCGCCATCCGCGGGATTCTGTCGCGCCCCCCTGCCCCGCTCCACCGCGACTCCCGGAGCCAGGACCTCGTCCGCTGCGACCGCGCAGGCATCCATCGTGCTCGACGACGTCGAGGCCACCTGGGAGGCGGTTCCCGTGCTGGAGGGCGTGAACCTGAGCGTGCGGCGTGGCGAGAGCCTGGCAGTAGTCGGCCCCTCGGGAGCGGGAAAGTCGACGCTCATGGCGCTGCTCGCCGGGAACCTGCTGCCCAGCGGCGGGTCCGTGCGTGTCGAGGGCACCGAGCTGAGTGCCGCCACGCAGGACGAGGTGCGCTCCTCCTCCGCACTGGTGGCGCAGACGACCTGGCTGTTCACCGGGACGATCGCCGACAACCTGCGCCTGGCCCAGCCCTACGCGACGCCGTCACAGATGTGGCACGCCCTGGAGGTGGCCCGCCTCGACAAGGAGGTGGCACTCATGCCCGAGGGGCTGGAGACACAGGTGGGCGAGGCCGGGCTGGGACTGTCGGGCGGTCAGGCCCAGCGCCTGTCCCTGGCACGCGCCTTCCTGGCCGACCGCCCCGTGCTGCTCCTGGATGAGCCCACCAGTCAGGTGGACCTGGCCAGCGAAGCGGCCATCGTCGAGTCCATTGAACAGCTGGCCCAGGGCCGTACCGTCGTCACCATCTCGCACCGCGTCGGGGCGCTGACAGCAGCGGACCGGACCGTGAAGGTCGAGGCCGGGGCGGTCCATGAGGCGGGCGGAGCCGGGGCACCCGGTTCTGCCGGCGCGGCACCCCGCGAGGAAGCCGCTGAGCCCAACGCCCACAAGGCCGACGCCTCCTCCTCCAAGGCCACCGACGGTGATCACCAGGAGGAGCGGGCATGATCCGATCGAAGCAGACGGGGCGCTCATCAGCGTCCCGCTCGCGAGCAGCCGGCGGCTCGGGGCAGCGCAGCGGGGCCGGTCGGGCCGCCTCCACGCAGGCGCCTCCTTCGCGTGCGCAGCTGGTGCGGTGGCTGCTTCAGGTCACCCGCCCGGTGCTCTCACCGCTGCTGGGCTCCACCCTGTGCCGCATCATCGACCTGCTGTGCGGAGTGGCCCTGTTCTCCCTGGGGGCCTACGCTGTGGCCCGGGCGGGTCTGGCGATGACGACTGACGCACCGGTGCCCGCCATCTGGCCGGTACTGGCCGTCATGGCGGGGCTGTCCCTGCTCAAGGCGGCCCTGCGCTACGCCGAGCAGTTCCTCGGCCACCTGGTGGCCTTCAAGGCGCTCGAGCTGCTGCGCGGTCAGATCTTCCGCTCCCTCATCCCCCGCTCCCCCAGGGTCAGTGCGACGTCGCGCTCGGGCGACCTCCTGTCACGGGCCACCAAGGACGTGGACCGGATCGAGGTCTTCTTCGCCCACACTTTTGCTCCGGCGGCCTCCGCCGTCATCGTCCCGATCACGGTGCTCACGGTCATCGGTCTGCGGGTGTCCTGGTTGGTGGCCCTGGCGGCGCTCCCCTTCGTGGTGGCCCAGCTGCTCATCGTGCCCCGCCTGGGGTTCGCAGCCTCCGCCGATGCCTCCCGCTCGGTCTCGGCGGCGCGGGCGGATCTCACCCAGCACGTGACCGACACCGTTCAGGGCATGAGCGAGGTCGTCGGGTACGGGCGCAGCCAGGAGCGTCTGGATGAGATGGCCAGGATCGACGCCGAGATCGCAGGTGCCGCCAGACCAAGCGGCCAATGGGCCTCCGTGAGACGAGGCCTCAACCAGCTGGCGGGTCTGACCGCACCGATCGCCGTCGTCACCGTGGGCGCGATGGTGCCCGCGACCGGCTCCAGCGCAGGTGTCCCCCCTCCTGGCTGCCGCGGCCGCCGCGGTGCTGCGGCTGTCCGACACCGTGCGCGGCGTCGAGGAGTTCTCGAGTGCGCTCAATGCCTCCTTCGCCTCAGCAGAGAGAGTGTGGGAGGTCGTCAACGCGCCCGTGGAGGTGCACGACGGCGATCAGGAGCTGACCGCCGGCATCTCCCACGAGGTCCTGTGGCAGGACGTGACCTACTCCTACCCCAACACCGCCGCCCAGGCCGTCCGCGGCGCCAGCGTCAGGGCCAGGGCCGGAAGGTGGACATGCATTGTGGGGGCCTCAGGGTCGGGCAAGTCCACACTGGCCCAGCTGGCGGTGCGCTTCGATGAGCCGGATTCGGGCCGCATTCTCATCGACGGCCAGGACGTGACCGATCTGCGTGCCGTCAGCCTCTATCAGGAGATCGGCATGGTGGATCAGCGGGTCCACCTCATGCGGGCCACTATTGCGGACAATGTGCGCCTGGCGGCGCCGTCGGCCAGCGATGCCCAGGTGCGCCGGGCGTGCCGAGCCGCCTGCATCGACGAGGACATCGAGGCCCTCGAGGACGGCTACCACACTCTCGTGGGCGAGCGCGGCCAGTCCCTGTCAGGTGGCCAGCGACAGCGCCTGGCACTGGCGCGTGCGCTGCTGGCCCGCCCCGGGGTGCTCATCCTCGATGAGTTCACCTCCCACCTGGATCCTGAGCTGGACGAGCGGGTGCGCATCGGGGTGCGCACCTATCTTCCCCAGGCGACGATCATCGAGATCACTCACCGTTTGCAGTGGTCCGAGCAGGCCGACCACGTCGTCGTCATGGACGCGGGGATGGTCGTGCAGACGGGGCCGCCGGCCAAGCTCCTGGCCGAGCCCGGACCGCTGCGCACGCTGACCGGCCGCGGTCACTGAGAGATGCCGGCTGGTCCAGGCTGATTCAGTCGGGTTCAGTCGGGTTCAGTCCGAAACGCTGATCGGGCGCCGGGAGTCACTGTGACTCCCGGCGCCCGATCAGGTTGCCTGCGATCTACTCGCCGGAGCGGGTGGCTGCGGCCGAGGCCTCGACTCCTCGGGGCTGACAACCCCTTCGACACTGACGGCGTGGAGGTAGGCCATGCCGTCGAAGGAGAGCTCGCGAACGTTCTCCGGGTCGCCCTCGTCGTTGACGGAGCCACCGGCCATGCGATCCACGATGATGGCGATGGCGCCGTCACCGGTGACGTTCGTGGCGGTGCCGAAGGAGTCCAGGGCGATGTAGGTGGCGATCATGAGGGCCACCTGCTGGTCGTTGAAGCCGAGCATGGAGGACAGCAGACCGGTGGCCGCCATGATGGCGCCCCCGGGCACGCCCGGTGCGGCCACCATCGTGATGCCGAGCATGAAGATGAAGCCGATCCACTGGGCGGTGCTCACGTGCAGGCCCTGGGTGAGGACGATCGCGAAGGCGAAGGAGAAGATCTTCGAGGTCGACCCCGCCAGGTGGATCGTGGCGCACAGCGGGATGGTGAAGGAGGCCACCGCGTCGGAGACACCGTTCTTCTTCGTCTGACGCAGGGTGACCGGGATCGTGGCCGCGGACGAGGAGGTGCCCAGAGCCGTCAGGTAGGCCGGGACCATGGTGAGCAGCGCCTTGAGCGGGTTGCGGCGACCGATGATCCCCGCGGTGATGAACTGGATGCCCAGGATGACGACCTCGAGGATGAGGACCACGACGACGACCCGCAGGAGCGCCTTCATCACCGCCCCGGCCGCCCCGGTGTAGGTGAGGTTGAGGAAGATACCGAAGATGTGAAGAGGCAGCAGAGGGATGATGATCCGCTCGATGAGACGGGTGATGATGGCCCGGAACTCGATGAAGCCCTTGCGCAGCACGCCCCGGGGCACCATGGACAGGCCGATCCCCAGGACGAAGGACAGCAGCAGGGCGGTCATGACCTCGACGGCCGGCGGCATCTCCACCGTGAAGTAGCTGCTCAGAGCCCCCTCTGGCTTGGCGACATCAGCCAGAGAGGTTCCTGCGAGCAGCCGTGGGAAGGTGGCGGCGCACACCAGGAAGGTGAGGAAGCCGGCGAAGAGGGTGGAGGTGTAGGCCAGAGCCGTCGTGACTCCGAGCCACTTGCCGGCCCCGCGTCCCAGATCGGCGATGGCGGGGGTCACCAGACCGATGATGATGAGCGGGATGGAGAAGCTGAGGAACTGACTGAACAGGTCGGAGAAGGTCGCGAAGACATTGCCGACGGGCTTGGGAATGATCGCGTGGCCCCTGAAGCGGACCGAGCCCACGAGCAGGGCCAACAGGATCGCACCAATGACCCAGGTCAGGATGCTATGGCTGAGGCGATGGGCCAGCGAGGGCGAGGCTGAGGGATTGCTTGACATAGAGGGACCTTCAGGGTGTGAAACGAGGTGACAAGACGTCTTGACTGAGGCCAGCGTGCCATACCGCTCGGTCACGACGCCGCACCGGACCGAGGAATGAGCACTCCCAGGGCACAGATCACAGAAGGTAACGCGCAGCCTCGCCGGGAGAACTCAACGATACGCGACCTACTCCCCGATCACTGGATGCGGGGCAGGTTGACGTAAGGCGACAGGAGGAGCAGGACGGCGGCCAGGCCGATGCCGAGACCGACGTCGAACAGGCGGCTGCGCGCCGCCAGCCAGGTGCCGTCGGGGCGCTGGATCCGGACGATGGCCAGCGACAGGATCCCGGCGGCCGCCCACAGGACGGCGATACGGCGGTGCCCCAGCAGCGCGATGGCAGGGACAGCTGCCAGGCCGAGGGCCACGAGGACAACACAGATGGTGCGGTAGGGCTCCTTGTGCTCGGCCTGCTGGGGATGCGGGTCATGAGTCACGGGCAGGAGCCTATCGGCGCGTGGGGAGCGGGTCCATGCCCTCTCTCCGGCTCGCATGCCGGCCTCGTGCCCGGCGTGAGGAGTCGGGCACGAGGCGGCGAAGCCGACTCAGTGGGAGAAGTGGCGGGTGCCGGTGAGTACATGGTGACGCCGGCGGCCTGGGCGGCATCAATGACCTCCTGGTCACGGATGGAGCCTCCGGGCTGGACGACGGCGCGAACCCCGGCGTCGATGAGGACCTGGAGGCCGTCGGCGAAGGGGAAGAAGGCGTCGGAGGCGGCCACGGCCCCGCGAGCGCGCTGCGGCGCGGCGGCCGCGTCCGCCAGGACCTCGGCGGCGTCGGCCCCTCCGACGGCGCCCTTCTCCTGCTGCGGGCCTTCGAGTGCGGCGTCGCCAGTGGATCGGGTCCCCAGGGTGTTGGCGCGCTCGACGGCCAGCTTGCAGGAGTCGACACGGTTGACCTGTCCCATTCCCACGCCGACGGTGGCGCCGTCGTGGGCCAGGAGGACCGCGTTGGAGCGCACCGCGCGCACCGAGCGCCAGGCGAAGGCGAGATCGGCCAGGAGCGCGTCGTCGGCGGCCGGCCCCGCGGCCAGGGTCCAGGTTGAGGGGTCGTCGCCGTCGGCGCTGAGCACGTCGCGCTCCTGGATGACGGCACCTCCCGTGACCTGCTTGATCTCGTAGCCATCGCGCTCGGGGGGCTCGACGACGAGCAGGCGGAGGTTCTTCTTGGTGGACAGGATCTCCACGGCCTCGTCGTCGAAGGCGGGGGCGGCGACGACCTCGGTGAAGATCGGTTTGACCTGACGGGCCATCTCAGCGGTGACGACCGAGTTGGTGGCGATGACGCCGCCGTACGCCGAGACCGGGTCGCAGGCGTGGGCCTTGCGGTGGGCCTCGGCGACGTCACCGGCGGCCGAGACGGCGATGCCGCAGGGGTTGGCATGCTTGACGACGGCGACCGTGACGGCCTGGCCGTGGTCATAGGCGGCGCGCACGGCGGCGTCGGTGTCGGTGTAGTTGTTGTAGCTCATGGCCTTGCCGTGGAGCTGGCGGGCGCCGGCCACTCCCCCGCTCGCCCCGGCGGTGCGGTAGACGGCGGCCCGCTGATGGGGGTTCTCCCGTAGCGCAGACTCGCCAGGCGCTCGTAGCCGACGCCGACGTAGGCCGGCGGCGTGGCCGACCTGCTCGCCTCGGACTCGGCGGCATCGGCGGTGTCCGCGATGCCGTCGGTCTCGATCTGGCCGGCCATCCAGGTTGAGACGGCGGCGTCGTAGGCGGCGGTGTGGGCGAAGGCCTCGGCGGCCAGGCGGCGGCGGTCGATCAGGGTGAAGCCGCCTTCCCGCACGGCGGCCGCGACGTCGTCGTACCGGTTGGGGCTGGTGACCACGGCGACGGCGGGGTGGTTCTTGGCGGCGGCGCGCACCATGGTGGGGCCACCGATGTCGATCTGCTCGACACAGGCGTCGAAGGGGGCGCCGGAGGCGACGGTGTCGGTGAAGGGGTAGAGGTTGACGATGACGAGGTCGATGGGGGTCACGCCCAGGGTGCCCAGCTGGTCGAGGTGGTCGGGCTTGCGGCGGTCGGCGAGGATGCCGGCGTGGACGGCCGGGTGGAGGGTCTTGACCCGGCCCTCGAGGCACTCGGGGAAGCCGGTGACCTCTTCCACCGGGGTGACGGCCAGGCCCGCGGCGGCGATGGTGGCGGCGGTGGAGCCGGTGGACACGATCTCGACGCCGGCGTCGGCCAGGGCGCGGGCGAGCGGGACGAGGCCGGTCTTGTCGTAGACGGAGACGAGGGCGCGGCGCACGGGGACGCGGTCGGGGCTGACGAGGCCCTCGGTGGGGACGTGAGCGGTGGGGACTGCCTGGTTCGTGGACTGTGAGGACTGGGACGAGTGGGACATGATGCTCCTGGTGCGGCGTGAGGAAGCGGGACGCCCAGGCGGGCGACGCCCCGTTCATGGGCGGCCTCGGCCACTCCCCGGTGGTGCCCCACCCTCGCCAGTCGCAGCCGGTCTCATCCTATCGGGTGGCGGCCGTGACGCCACCGGGAGGGCGCACCGCGCCTCCCCTGACCTGAGATCCGCCATGTCGCTTCCGGCGAACCACCCAACCGATTGGCCAGTTTCCTTGCAAGCGGCTTTAGATACGGCATACAGTCCGCAACATGACTGCGCCCATCAACATCGCAGCAACACCGGTATATCGAGGAACTCCCCCTGAGCGGTGGCAGGAGGCCTCCTCCGCCTACCGGCGCTGGTGGAGCCGCCACCCGGCGTTATCCAGCGCTCTGAACCTGGTGGTGCGCGGAGCCTACGCCCTCATGATCCCGTTGCTCATCGCCGCCCTGGTGATGGTGCCGCGGTTGGCCTATGCCGGCGTTCCGGCGGCCTTCATGGCCGTGTGCCTCATGGTGGTGGCTCTCCTGGCGCGCACACGAACCATCAGCTGGCGCTCGGTCCTCCTCATGTACGGCGTCGGTGCCGTGTGGTCACTCGTCGTCGCCATGATCATGAGTTCGGTGCGCACCCGCGCAGGGCTGTCCGTCATGGGCAACGGAATGAGCATCGCGCTGACCATCGCCCTGGAGGTTCTCAGCCCGCTGGTGCCTCTGGTGCTCGTGGTCTTCCTGGCACCGGGTCGGATGCGCCGTCTGGCGGCCTCCGACTGGGCCCTGCTCGGCTTCGCCGCCGGTGCGGGCCTGACGGCTCTCAATGACGGTATCCGGGCCCTGGGAGGAGAGCAGCCTGCTCTCCTCGGTCCTGGGCAACGGGCGTCTGCCCTTCTCCTTCAACCCGTGGACCTCGGGGTCGATGACCCAGGAGAACAGCAACGTCCTGGCGGTCAGCAACCAGGTGAGCACCGCGAACATCACGATGGCGGTGGCGCTGGCGATCACGTTGTGGCGCCTCAAGGACTCTCCGGCATTCGAAGGTGCCAAGAACCTCGTGTGGCTGCGGATCGTGGCCTGGATTCTCCCGGCGGTGGTCATTCTGCAGTCGGTGAGTGACCACGCCACCTACATCGCCAGGATCGCCCAGCAGCTCGGCCAGAGCGACTCCGGCGGCGGCTTCCCGGCGCTGCTCATGTTCCTGTGGCGGGTCAACGGCGGAGGCCTGAGCGCCATCCCTCTGTCCGTCATCCTCATGGCAGCCTGCCTGCTCCTGGACGCTCACCGCCGCGCCTACGCAGGCGTGCACGGCTGGACGGTGGCCGGGGCGCCGGCTCCCCGCTACCCCAACCTCACCGAAGCGCCGCCATTCGTGCGCGCTCTCATTGTCTCGGTGGTGGCCCTGGCGAACTTCACCTGGGGCGACTTGGCCGTCACCTGGGGCGCCTACGGGGACCTGCGCCAGGGACGTCTCTACGCCATGCGGGCGGGGCGGGCCACCGCCGAGCAGGTGCGCGGCGTGCGCGCCGATGCCATGGAGGCCACGACGCCGGGCGCTGAGCCGAATGCCCGCCAGGGCTTCCGCCTGGGAATCCTGGTGGTCAGCGTCGTGCTGTTCCTCCTGTGCTGCATGTACGAGGTGCGCACCGTCTGGCACTCGCCCCCGAGCTCAAGGAGACCGAGGACGACCTGTTCCTCTCAGCCCTGCCGCGCCTGTTCTCCCAGTGGTGGAGCGGGTTGAGTGGCACCCAGGGGCTCCTCTACGCGATCGGGGCGCTGGCCGCGGTGGCCATGAGCCTCTCCCTCGTCCTGACGCTGGGGGCGCCGGGGCGCCGTATCAGCACCGCGCCGTCGTCGAGCAGCCTCGTCAGTCACCTGCTCACGCGCACGCCGGGGCAGATGTGCCTGGCCCTGCTGGACTTCGCGATGACCTACATGCCGCGCTCGGCCCTGAGCGCGAGTCCCGCCGGGGGCGGTACTGACCTGGCTGCCGAGCTCTCCGTCAACCGGCGGATCCGGGGCGCCGAGACCTTCTCCGAGAGCCAGGCGCTGTTCACGGCGCGCACCAAGCGACAGGTGGCGGTTGAAGCCGATATCGCGCGTCTTCGTGAGCTCGCCGAGTCTCTGGGTGTCGTCGGTATCGATGCCCTTGAGCCCGGTCGAATCGATGAGACCGTCGCTGATCTGGCCGACTCCGGGGCCGACTCCCAGGTCGTCGGCCAGATGCGAGACCTGGCCGCCTCAGTGGCGGAGCAGCAGGCCGAGATCCTGGGCCTGACGCGCCGACTCAACACCGGGAACGGCGAGCAGTTCGCCATTCTGGAGGGGTTCCGGATCACTGACGAGTTCCGGGGTGAGGCCATCGACCAGCGGCCGGTGGACAGCCCCGTCCACGCCCTGGCGCTCTCCCCCAGCGGGAACCAGCTGGTCGTCATGGAGTACCAGGGGGCCGCCCCCACCATCGATGACGACGACGAGACCGACATTCCTCCCCGCAGGCTGCCGGGGCGCGTGGCGCACAAGTCGGCCGACAACGTCCTGGAGCACCTGGCCTCCGATGAGCGCGTCACGCGGTTCTTCCGGGAGAATCCCGGGCTGTGGCAGGCTCTTAAGGAGGGGCGGGCGCTCCTGGAGGCGAATGTCCTCTACACCCCCATTCCCGGGATGACCTACCGGGCCGGGACGGCACTCCTGGCGGTGACGCCCGAGCTCGTCGAGGGTGTGGATACTGCCGTCAACGCCCTGAGCAGCGCGGGTACGACGGCGCACTGACCCACAACACGGGCTCTACGCCTCGCCGTCCTCCTCGTCAGCGGTGTCCTCGTGCGCATCGGGCCGCCGGTAGGCCGCCGGCAGGATCGACTCGGGCAGGGTGTTCCTGGCCCAGGTGCGCGTGTAGGGGTGGGCCAGGACGGCCATGGCGGCCAGTCCGACACCGACCTCGACGAAGACGAGGATGACGGTGTAGAGGACCAGCGGGCCGACGGCGGTCATCCGGTCCGGCCCCACGGAACCGGAGGCGGCCAGGCACAACAGGCCCACGCCGCCGGCCACGAGGAGGGCGGCCAGACCGGCGGCGCTGAGGGCGTAGCGCACCCGCAGGGCGTTGAGCACCGCACGACGCCGCCAGGCGGCCACCATGGCGCCGGCCGTCACCACCAGCGGCAGCCACAGGCCTACGCTGCTCAGCGGCTCCGACGGCACCAGCCCCAGCAGTGGCAGGCGCGGGACGGGGCCGGCCACCACGCGGTCAGGAGCGAAGACGGTGCCCGTGCCCACACTGAAGCCCGCGCCGATGAGCCAGGAGCAGGCCCAGATGACCATGGTCGGCACCCAGCCGGCCTGAAGCAGGATCAGACCGGCCATCGCGACGAAGCCGTCCCTGGCCAGGGAGTCGTGCAGGACCGAGACCCGGCCGGCACCGTTGAGGACGGCCACGACCACTACCAGCAGACTCAGCAGACTCAGGGCCCGCGTGGCCCCGTAGGCCAGTGACAGGGACGGCCCCAGCCAATGGGGACGGCGGCCCCACCAGCGGGTCAGGGGCGGCCAGTCATGGCCGGCGCGCAGGAGCTGGATGGCGACGATGACGCCGGTGAGCAGGGAAATACCGATGACGGCGGGCCAGGTGTCCAGTCCAGCGGGACCGGTGAGGCAGGCCAGGACCGCAATGATGGTCGCGGCGACGACGATGGCCGCCCCGGCCGCCGGCCGGGAGGGGCGGGCTCGCCGTACGCAGAACCAGGTCCAGCCCGCCTGCACCAGGGTGAGCCCCAGCAGCGGCAGACTGAGCAGGCCGTCGTCCTCGGGGGACAGGGCAACCGTCCCCCCGAAGCCGAGGCTCCACAGGGCGGTCCCGGCGTGCAGGGCGTCACCGGCGCTCAGGATGGCCGCGGCGTTGAGGCCGGAGGCCGCCTTGGACACGGCGACCGTCGCCAGCACCACCACCAGCCAGACCAGGCCAACCGACTCGACCCCTACGCGCAAGGACCACAGGGCCCAGGACGTCAGGCTGACGGCTCGCTGCCGCGCCAGGCTCAAGCGCTCACCTCTCCGGCCAGCCGGCGGTAGAGCTCGCGAGCGATCTCAGCGGTCTGGCTGGGGGTGCGCCCCACTCGGACGCCGGCGGCCTCCAGCGCGATCTTCTTGGCCTCGGCGGTGCCCGAGGAGCCGGAGACGATGGCGCCTGCGTGGCCCATGGTGCGACCCTCGGGGGCGGTGAAGCCGGCGACGTAGGCAACGACCGGCTTGGTCATGTGCTCGCGGATGTAAGCGGCGGCGCGCTCCTCGGCGTCGCCCCCGATCTCACCGATCATGACGACCAGGCGGGTGTCGGGGTCGGCCTCGAAGGCGGCCAGGGCGTCGATGTGGGTGGTACCGACCACCGGGTCCCCACCGATGCCGATGCAGGTGGTGAAGCCCAGATCGGACAGCTCGTGCATGAGCTGGTAGGTGAGGGTCCCGGACTTGGAGACCAGTCCCAGGGGGCCGGGGCCGGTGATGTCGGGCGGGGTGATGCCCACGTTGGAGCGGGCCGGGGAGATGATGCCGGGGCAGTTGGGACCGATGATCTGCACGCCGCGGTCGGCCGCGTAGGCGCGCATCCAGGTGGCGTCGGCCACCGGGATGCCCTCGGTGATGACGACGAGGAGGCGCACTCCGGCGTCGACGGCCTCGACGACGGCGCCCTTGGCGAAGGCGGGCGGGACGAAGACGACGCTCACCTCGGCGCCGGTGGCCTCCTTGGCCTCGGCGACGGTGCCGTAGACGGGGACCTCGACGGTTCCGGCCTGGACCTCGCCGGCTCCGGGGCCGATGGGGGTGACGTCGAAGGAGACGGTGGTACCGGCCTTGCGGGGGTTGACGCCCGCGACGACCTTCGTGCCGGCCGAGAGCATGCGGGTGGTGTGCTTGCGGCCCTCGGAGCCGGTCATGCCCTGGACGATGACGCGGTCGTTCTCAGTCAGGAAGATGCTCATGTCTCAGGCCTCCTTGCCAGCGGACTGGCCGCTGATCTGCTCGGCGATGGCGGTGACGACGTCGGCGGCCCCGTCCATGGTGTCGACGACGGTGACGCCCTCGATGGCGGCGTCGGCCAGGATGGAGCGCCCGGTCTCGGCGTTGTTGCCGTCCAGGCGCACGACGACGGGCTTGGGCAGCCCGCCCAGGGCCTTGACGGCGGCCACGATGCCCTGGGCGACGGTGTCGCAGGAGGTGATGCCGCCGAAGACGTTGACGAGGATGGCGCGTACCTGGGGGTCGGAGGCGACGACCTCCAGGCCGGTGGCCATGACCTCGGCCGATGACCCGCCTCCCAGGTCGAGGAAGTTGGCGGGCTTCATGCCGCCGTGGCGCTCGCCGGCGCCGGCGACGACGTCGAGGGTGGACATGACCAGGCCGGCGCCGTTGCCCAGGACCCCGACCTCGCCCTCGAGGCGCACGTAGTTGAGGCCGGCCTCGCGGGCGCGGGCCTCCAGGGGGTCGGTGGCGGCGTTGTCGACGAGCTCGGCGTGGGCGGGGTGGCGGAAGCGGGAGTTGTCGTCGAGGGTGACCTTGCCATCCAGGGCGATGATGCGGCCGTCGGCGGCCTTGACCAGGGGGTTGACCTCCACGAGGGTGGCGTCCTCGGCGGTGAAGACCTCCCAGAGGCGTTCAATGACGGCGGCGACCTCGTCGGCCAGGACCCCGGCCTCGAAGCCTGCGGCCTCAACGATCCGGTGGGCGACGGCGGGGGTGATGCCCTCGAGCGGGTCGATGCCGACGCGGGCCAGGGCCTCGGGGCGCTCGGCCGCGAGGGTCTCAATGTCCATGCCGCCCTCACGCGAGCACATCGCCAGGTACTGGCGCTCGGCGCGGTCCAGGAGGATGGAGAAAGTAGTACTCGGCATCGAGGTCGACGCCGTCGGAGATGAGGACGGCGCGCACTGTGTGGCCCTTGATGTCCATGCCCAGGATGTCGCGGGCACGGGCCTCGGCCTCCTCAACGGTGCGGGCGAGCTTGACGCCGCCGGCCTTGCCGCGGCCGCCGGTCTTGACCTGGGCCTTGACGACCACCAGCTCGCTTCCCGCGTCGAGGAGGGACTGCGCGGCGCTGCGCGCCTCCTCGGGGGTTGTGGCCACGGCGCCGTCGAGCACGGGGACGCCGTGCTGGCGGAACAGGTTCCTGGCCTGGTATTCGTACAGATCCATGCAGCTGATCCTCTCGGGGCATGTGGATGGCTTGCGGGGTGCGAGCCGGCCGGGCAGGCACCAGTGATGAGCTAACGTCCCGCTGGCCGGTCAGGAGGGCGGACACGAGTGCGAAGCAACGGCATCTCACCCAACGTGGTCGCCGCGTCTCACGACGGGACGTGCGCGCCGGGGACCTCCGTCACGGCCGAGCCATCGACCGGTTCGCTGCTTGATCGACCGCCTGCCCCGGCCCGGCTCATGCCGTCGTCGACCACGAGCGCCGTCCACCCACGTAGGATGACGAGGGATGGAGCTAGTGGCATGAGCGAGGTTCCCGAGGACCTTCAGGGCGGATCGACCGAGGTCACCAAGGTGGGCGGCAGAGTCCTTCGCACTCGGCGCCAGGGCAGTACCAATGTCGAGTGGCTGCTCACCGCGCTGGAGCGTAGGGGATTCAGGTACTCCCCACGTTTCCTGGGCCTGTCCGACGACGACCGGCAGGTCCTCGAGTTCGTAGAGGGGCGGACCGGCAGTTATCCACTGCCTGCAGCACTGCGCAGCGACGAGGCGCTCATCTCGGCGTCCCGGGCGCTGCGCTCACTGCACGAGGTGACCAGCGACCTGGCGACTGAGGTGGTGGACGGCTGGATGCTGGAGGCAGCTGAGCCCTACGAGGTCATCTGCCACGGAGACTTCGCGCCGTACAACTGTGTGTTCGACAGGAGCAGGCTGGTTGGCATCATTGACTTCGATACCGCGCACCCGGGTCCTCGCCTCCGCGACGTCGCCTACGCGATCTATCGTTTCGCCCCGCTCACCGCACCAGGAAACGCGGTCGGTTTCGGTTCTCTGGCCGAGCAGGCTCGGCGGGCGCGGTTGTTCTGCGATGAGTACGGGGAGGTGAATCGGACTCAGCTCATCGAGACCGTGTGCCAACGACTGCTCGATCTGGTCAGCTACATGCGGTCACAGGCGGCGCAGGGTGACGCGGCGTTCCAGTCCCATCTCGACGACGGCCACGACACCGTCTATCTGCGTGACGTCCACTATCTGAGGACCAACGCGGCGGCACTTAGCAGGGCGCTCATGTAAGAGACCCCGATCGAACCGCCACTGGATCGCAGCACGAGGCCTTTACCCATCAGCGCTGTCGAGAACGTACTTCCCCACGAGGACTGCGCTTTCCTCCAGATGACTGAGGGCAGAACCCAGTCGTCTGCGGGAAAGCGCAGTCCCCGATCCAGAAGTACATCCTCGATCCCGCGCTGCGCGCACGAGCCGGGCACAGAACGCGAATTACCATGGATTGACACGGGGATAAGGAACTCAAGGGGAGAAGGCCATGCCCGCACTGACGGCAACGAGCGGGCTGGTCGGCGCCTGGAGCGGCAGGCGCTGGGGCCGACGACGCAAGCACGTCCTCGACACCGAGGCCCGAAAGCTCCCATGCACACCAAGCCACAAGCCAGTCGAAATTGAATACATCAAAGCCGCCCTCGACGTACAGCAACCACCGTCATTGACCAGGACTTCCAAGCACCTAGGATCAACATCCAATTCAGTGAAGCTTATTCATGAACCAGAGAACCGCCCATGTTTCTACTGGTCAGAAGCGAGGCACCCGAGCCTGCGAATAGCCCTCAGTGGACCTACTTGCAACCTCCTCAACTAAAGACACCGCCCCAGAAGGTAATTCAACCCCGGATCGATTTTCAATAATTTGCTCTCTGACTTCGCGATGAAAATCCGACTCACTAGAGAATAGCCACGAAACAATTCGAATCAACGGAGAAAACGCGGCGTTAAGAACGGCAAGAAATAGGAATGCCGCCGACATCCACACTACACTTAAGCACACACTCATAGACGCCGAAACCATATCGGGAAATCGCTCCAATACAACGCGCCACACAAAAGCCGTCACCAACAAGACAACAGCAAGCACCGCAAGGGCACACAGTGCACCCACAAGCCGTTCAGGAGGACCCACTTGACAGCAGATCGCAAACACAACCCACAAAGTTCTTGCAACCCTGGACCATAACAGCCCCTTCATCTCGTATTCAACACCAAGCCCGCGCACATCTCTCTCTTCGTTTCTTTCCCCCCTCAAAACCGGCAGAACCACCATCGCCACAACGACAACCACCACCACAGCCATAAAGACATTCTGCCAGAATATACTGCGAAACATAAGTATCGGAGGAGCATCTACCGTAGCCATCGCGACACAGCCTCCAACCCTACAAAACTAGACACCGTCGCACCAACCTCAGTGGGATGTGTTTTTGATGCAACCGAAGCCAAAGCCGACATCGCCGCCACAGCACCAAACCACTCATAAAGGCCATCACCATCCTGCTTCCAAAAATTGAGCATCTTTTCAAGTAGCGACAATGCAACCTTCATCGAGATCTCCTTTCGCTCAGGAACCAGTATGCCAACGGTCACCGACACATATAGGTAGGCATGGGCAGAGGTCACCTAACCCCCGGCATAATCAGAATCACAGATAGCGGAACAACGCCCTTGGGACCTGGGGCGGATGACGTGGCGGCGCTCACCAGCAACAATAAGGACTGATGCCCTCCCGGCCGACGTCGGGAGCCAGGCCCACCGGCGATCCCAGGGAAGGACCCCACATGCCAGCCGCCATGTCCTCAGACACCGTCCCCCTCCCCCACCGGCTCGTCGGCCGGCCCGCTGCTCGGCCTGGACGGCGAGCCCCTGCGCATCGGGGTCCTCACCTCCGGCGGTGACGCCCAGGGCATGAACGCGGCCGTGCGGGCCGTGGTGCGCACCGCCATCCGCCTGGGAGCCAGGCCCTACGCGGTCATGGAGGGCTGGGCCGGGGCCGTGGCCGGCGGCGACGGCATCCGCCCTCTGGAGTGGGACTCGGTGGGCTCCGTCCTCCAGCGCGGCGGCACCATCATCGGCACCGCCCGCTCGGCCGAGTTCCGCGAGCGCGCCGGCCAGCTGGCGGCCGCCCGCAATCTCCTGGAGCACGGTATCGACCGGCTCGTGGTCATCGGCGGCGACGGGTCCCTGACCGGCACCAACGAGTTCCGCAAGAACTGGCCCTCCCTGCTCGAGAGCTCGTCGCAGCCGGTGACATCAGCGCCGAGACGGCCGCCGCCCATCCCGTCCTCATGGTGACCGGGCTGGTGGGCAGCATCGACAACGACCTGGTGGGCGCCGACATGACCATCGGTACCGACTCCGCGCTCCACCGCATCCTGGAGGCCATCGACGACATCTCCTCGACGGCTGCCTCCCACCAGCGCACCTTCGTCGTGGAGGTCATGGGCCGCCACTGCGGCTACCTGGCCCTCATGGCGGCCGTGGCCGGGGGCTGTGACTACGTCCTGGTCCCCGAGCTCCCCCCGGGCAAGGACTGGGAGGAGGACATGTGCTCCAAGCTCAAGGCGGGCCGGGAGGCCGGGCGCCGTGAGTCCATGGTGATCGTCGCCGAGGGCGCCACCGACCGCGAGGGCAACCGCATCACCGCCGACGACGTCCGCCAGGTCATCGCCGACAAGCTGGGCGAGGCCGCCCGCGTCACCATCCTGGGGCACGTCCAGCGCGGTGGCCGCCCCAGCGCCTACGACCGCTGGATGTCGACGCTGCTGGGCTGCGCCGCCGCCCGCGAGGTGGTGTCCATGGAGCCGGGCAGCGAGCCGGTCATCATCGCCGAGCGCCACAACCGCATCCGCCGCCTGCCGATGATGGAGCAGATCGCGGCCACCCGCGCCGTCAAGGACCTCGTGGCCGCCCACGACTACCTCGGGGCGATCCAGGCCCGTGGGGCCAGCTTCGGCAAGATGCTCGAGCTGTTCGAGACCATGTCCACGCCTCCCGTCGAGCCGGCCAACGATGCGGGCTCGACGCCGTCGTCCAGCGACCGCCCCAAGCGGGTCGCCATCATCCACGCCGGCGGCCTGGCCCCGGGTATGAACACGGCGGCACGCGCGGCCGTGCGCCTGGGCATCGACCACGACTTCACGATGCTGGGTGTCTACGGCGGCTTCCCCGGCCTGCTCGACGGCGACGTGCACGAGCTGACGTGGGCCGACGTCGAAGCTGGGTCGGTGACGGCGGCGCCCAGCTGGGTACGCGCCGCGAGGTGCCCACCATTGAGCAGCTCTACGCCCTGGGGCGGGCCATTGAGCTCCATGAGATCGACGCCCTGCTGGTCATCGGCGGCTACAACGCCTACCTGAGCGCCTTCCGCCTGGTCACCGAGCGGGACCGCTACCCCGCCTTCCAGATCCCGATCGTGTGCGTGCCGGCCTCCATCGACAACAACCTGCCCGGCTCCGAGCTGAGCATCGGCACCGACACCGCCCTCAACAACGCAGTGGTGGCGCTGGACTCCATCAAGCTCTCCGCGGCGGCCTCCCACCGCTGCTTCGTCGCCGAGGTCATGGGCCGCAAGTGCGGCTACCTGTCACTGATGTCGGGCCTGGCCACCGGCGCGGAGAAGGTCTACCTCAACGAGGAGGGCATCACGCTCAAGGGCCTGGCCGCCGACTCCGAGCGGATGGTGAGCTCCTTCCGCTCGGGCCGCAGCCTCTACCTGGTGATCCGCAACGAGCGGGCCAGCGTCAACTACACCACCGACGTCCTGGCCCACATCTTCGCCGAGGAGGGCAAGGGCCTCTACGACGTGCGCGAGGCGATCCTGGGCCACCAGCAGCAGGGCGGCAGCCCCACGGCCTTCGACCGAATCATGGCGACCAAGCTGGTCGCCTATTCCCTGGAGCTGCTGGCCTGCGCCCTCAAGCGCGGCGAGCCGACGGCCTCCTACGTGGGCCTGGTGGGGGGCAAGGTCTCCAACCAGCCGTTGGACCGCATGAACGACGACCTCGACCGCGACAACCGCCGCCCCCGCCACCAGTGGTGGCTGGGTCTGCGCCCCGCCGTGGGCCTGGTCAGCCAGGACATCGGGACCCTGACGCTCGAGGACGTCCCCGACTTCGGCGAGGCGGTCGACGACGCGGCCAGCTGACCTCCCTGACCCGCCAGGCCCGGAGCCCGGGTATCGTGCCTGGCGTGCGCGCGCTGATACGACCCCGGTTCCTGGTGGCTGCCGCTTTGGCGGGCGTGGCCGCGGGTCTTATCGGGATCGCGATGGCGCTGCTCCTGGAGCTCTTCGAGGCGCTGTTCTACGGCGTCGCCCACGGCGGGCTCCTGGAGCGCCTGGCCGCCGCTCCGTCCTGGCGGCGCGCGCTCGCCCCGGCCATGGGTGGTCTCATCGCCGGTGGCCTGTGGTGGTGGCTGCGCGCAACCGGCGGGGTGGCCGACGTGGAGTCCGCGGTGGTGGATCGCAGCGGCGAAGCGGCTCCCCGGATAGGCCTGGCACGTCCCTTCCTCGACGCCGTCACCCAGGTCCTCACGGTCGGCGCGGGTAACTCGGTGGGCCGCGAGGGCGCCCCGCGTCTGGCCGCAGGGGCGGTGGCGGCAAGGCTCGGCACCCGCCTGGGGATCGGCAGGACCGAGGGGGCGATCCTCATCGCCTCCGCCGCCGGCGCGGGCCTGGCGGCGATGTACAACGCACCGCTGGGAGGGGCGGCCTACGCCGTCGACTCGTCATGGTCGCGGGGATGCGACGGCGCGGCGCCCTCGTGGCGGTCCCGGTGTGCCTCATCGCCACGTTCGTCTCCTGGCTGCACTCCCACGGACGACCCGCCTTCGAGGTCGCCTCGCAAGGGCCGTCGTCGGGGACCGTCCTCGGGCTGGTCCTGCTCGTGCCCATCGCCGCCGCACTGGGAGTGGGGGCCAGGCGACTGTGGTCGTGGATGCTGACGCTCCGTGTGCGCGCCCTGCGGTGGCTACCAGCGGCGATCGGTGCGGCGGGACTGGCGACCGGATTGGTGAGCCTGTGGGTTCCGGCCGTCGTCGGCAATGGCCGTGACGCCATGGAGGTGGCCCTGGGGGCTCACGTTCCAGAGGCCTCGAGCGGCGCTGCGGGTGCGGTCGCGGTCCTGCTGCTGGGCATCGTGGTTCTCAAGCCGGTCCTCACCGGTCTCACGCTCGGGGCCGGCGCCACCGGCGGCAGGCTGGCCCCCCTCCCTGGCCGTGGGATCGAGCGCCGGAGCCGCCCTGGCGATCGCGCTGCACGCCTGCGGGGTGGAGGCCGGTGTCGCGGTGCTGGCGATCGCCGGTGCGGGGGCGGTGCTCGCCACCACCCAGAGGGCTCCCGTCTTCGGGATCGTCTTCACCTGGGAGCTGGCCCGTGCCGGAGCCTGGACGCTGGTGGCCCTGTTCGCCGTCGTCCTGATGGTCATGCTGCTGGTCTCCCCCACCTGGCGGCAATCCGCAGTATCCCGGCTGCGGACCTCACGGGTGCGGTAGCCGGGCCCTCCCCTCCTGCGACGTGTCAGGGTCATTCATTCCACCGCGCGAACATATACTCCTGAGCGGATCGCAGCCGGCAGCCACGTATCAATCGGAACCACTATGGATCGTCACCACGACGCCGCACCGCCTCGTCACGCGTTACAGCCCTCCGCGGCCGACGCCTACACCTTCGAGACCGGACGGCCCGCCGCATCCGAAGGCGTCACCCTGACCGCCGCCGCCCTGCTGGCCGGCGCCCCGGCGCTGGGCACGGCGCTGGCACTCCTCCGAGGCCCGTGGATCCTCATGCTCGTCCTCCTTCATCTGGGCGGGCTCGCCCTGTGGTTCGGGCCGCCCGGCCGCGGCTGGCGCGACTGCTGACCGGTGGAGGCATTCGCAGCAGAACCGTCCTGTTCACCACCGGAGCCCTGGCCGGGGTCGCCTTCGGCGGCCTGCACGCCTGGATGGGGCCGACGGGCACCGGCCCGCTGTGGAAACCGGAGATCACCGCCTCCACGGTGCTTCACGCACTGGTCTTCGCCCTCACCGTCGGTATCGCCTACAACGCGATCCCTGAGGAGATCACGCTGAGACGCACCCTGTTCTCACCGGTGCATGAGCGTCTCGGGGCAACGGCCGCTGTGCTGCTGACGACGGCGTCCTTCACCGCCCTGCATCTTCCGACCTGGCTGACCTCCGACACCAGCCCCAAGGGCTACGCCTGGCAGATTCTGCACAAGGTGCTCTTCGGGCTGCTCGCCGGCTGGTCGGTGGTACGGCTGCGGTCGATGTTCTTCGCCCTGGGCCTGCACGTCAGCGGAAACGCGCTGGGCCTGTTCATCGGCCAGCTCCAGAGCGAGAACCTGCCCGACTTCGAGATCTCGTGGCTCAACGCCGCCATCCTGGTCGTGGGCGCGGCCGTGACCGCTGGCCTCATCCTCCTCCTGGGCCGGCGGCGAGGGCATCGCCCTGCGCTCAGTCCTTGATCGTGAGGATCTCGTCGACGTCGACGCGGCTGGGGGCGAAGGCCGCCAGCGCCGAGTCCGCGGGGTGGCCCAGCGCGATCCCGACCGCCACGATCTCATCGGCTCCGATCCCCATGGCCTCGCGCACCTCGTCCGGGTACATGACCAGGGCGTAGGCGTTGATGGCGCCAAGGCCCTTGTCGGCAGCCGCCAGGACGAGCATGGCGGAGAAGGCCCCGAGGTCGTGGAAGGACCACGGAGTGGACTCGACCGGGATCGTCACGTACAGGACTGCCTGGGCGTTGAACAACCGTCCCTGCGATGCCTGGAACTCCTGGACGCCCTCGCCCAGCTGGGCACCGATCTGCTCGCCGAGCGCGGCCATGTTCTCCTGGGTGGTCGGAGACCACTCGGTACGAGGCCTCACCGGAAGGTCGGAGCCTCCCTTCCTGCCGGCGGCGACGTCTGCGGCATGGCGCTTCTTGATCCCAGCCAGCGTGGCCCCGGTGGCCGCATAGACCCGCCAGGGCTGGGAATTCACCCACGACGGCGCCTGCTGGGCGGTGCGCACGACGTCGACCAGGTCCTCCTGGGAGACGGGCTGGTCGGTGAAGTCTCGCACCGAGTGACGATTGGCGACGACCTGGCTGAACTCCATGGTGCACTCCTACTTCCGATGTCCACGGGTTTGTCCACCGAGACCAACGATCGGCCGGCCGGCACTATTCCAGTCGGGGCCGTCGGGCGCGCACAGTCGGGGCCGCCTCAGGCCCGACGGCGCAGCAGGAGCGAGTCCCAGCCCGGTAGCACCTCCGGCAGACCTGCGTGTCCGGAGCCGGGCTGGACGTCCGGGTCGCCGGCGCGAAGGACCTGCTCGGCACCGCTCCACTCCCCCGGCTCCAGGCCCTCGGCCGCGAGCGAGGCCAGCAGACCGCCTTCACCGACCAGGGGCAGGTCCTCGCGGGCGCACTGGGCGATGAGCAGGAGCTGCTCGATACCGCCGCCCTCTGCCTCGGGGGCACGCCACTGACGCAGGATGACCCAGGCGGTGGGGTGGTCGGCCGCCAGGAGCAGGAAGGTGCCCAGGGCGAGGGCGTCGTCGTCGTGGCGCAGGGCGATGAGGTGGCGGTAGTGCTCGAAGACGCTGCCGGGTACTCCCACCTGGGCGGCGGCGTTGACGGTGCCGTGGTCGGGGGCCAGGGCGATCCAGGGCTCGCCGGTGGTGAACCCGGCCTTCTCGCTGCTGTCCCAGTGGACGGGGGTGCGGGCGTTGTCCCGGGAGACGGGGGCCAGACGAGTCAGGACGGCGGCCGGGTCGTCGCCGGCGCGCACGCGCTCGTGGAAGTGGTTGACGGACTCCAGGTCCCGGTAGTCCTCGATTCCACGGAAGACCGTGTTGGCCATGCCGAGCTCCTCGCCCTGGTAGACGTAGGGGGTGCCGCGGTGGGTGTGGAGGATCGAGGCGAGGGTCTTGGCCGAACGGACGCGCCAGGCGGGGTCGTCATCGCCGAAGCGGGAGACGGCGCGGGGCTGGTCGTGGTTGTCCCAGTAGGCGGAGTTCCATCCCTTCTCCACGCTCACGACGCCGGAGGAGTCTGTGACGGGGGCGAGGGCCGCCTGCCAGCCGGCGAGGTTCTTCTTGAGGACGACCAGGTTGAGGACTGCGGATCGAACTTGCCTCCGGGCCCGTCGGTGAGGCAGACGTGCTCGAACTGGAAGACCATGTCGAGCTCGCCTCGGGCCGGGTCGGTGTAGAGGGCGGCCTCGCTTCGCGTGGCCCCGGGCATCTCGCCAACGGTGAGGACGTGGCCGGGCCGGGGTGCGAGGACCTCCTGGTTCATCTCGTGGAGGAACTCGTGGATGCGTGGCCCGTTGGCCACCGCGGCGAAGGCGTTGCCGTAGAGGTCGCCCTCGCCCTGGGGCGCGTCGGTGAGCGGGTAGGTCTTGGAGATGAAGTTGATGACGTCCATGCGGAAGCCGTCAACACCACGGTCCAGCCACCAGCTCATCATCTCGTGGACGGCGCGGCGAACCTCGGGGTTCTCCCAGTTGAGGTCGGGCTGCTTGGGTGAGAAGAGGTGCAGGTAGAACTCCTGGGTGTCCTCGTCCCAGGCCCAGGCCGACCCGGAGAAGGCCGATCCCCAGTTGGTGGGCTCGGTGCCCGGCTGCCCGGGAGCGCGCCCATCGACCTGCCGGGCGGGTCGCCAGATGTACCAGTCGCGCTTGGGGTCCTGCGTCGAGGAGCGGCTGGCGGTGAACCAGGGGTGCTCGTCGCTGGTGTGGTTGACGACGAGGTCCATGACCAGGCGCATACCGCGGGCGTGGAGCCCCTCGATGAGGGCATCGAGGTCGGTCAGGGAGCCGAAGAGGGGGTCGATGTCCTGGTAGTCGGAGATGTCGTAGCCGTTGTCATCCTGAGGGGAGCGGTAGACGGGGCTGAGCCACACGACGTCGACCCCGAGCTCGTCGAGGTGGTCCAGGCGGCTGGTCAGGCCAGGGATGTCGCCGATCCCGTCACCGTCGGAGTCGGCGAAGGAGCGGGGGTAGACCTGGTAGACGACGGCGCGACGCCACCAGTCCGGGTCCTCGCCGACGTGGTGGGCTGAGACAACCAGGGGTGCGGGAGAGGTCACGGGCGATTTCCTTCCTACCGGCCAGGAGAGATAAGGGGAAGTGGTGGCGGACAGGGTGCTTGAAGGTATGCCCCTGCTGCCCTGGCAGGGCCGACGGGGCCTTACGGGCCGGTACCGATTGTGTCAGAACACGCCTGAGACCAGGGCCGATTATGATGAGTTCTCGCACCTCGGCCAGGGCGCCGCCTCTTCCGCCGCTCCCTGCGACGACCCCTGCTGTGAAAGGCCGCCCCTTGGTTTCCCCTCTCTGCGATGCCCCCGATACTCCGCGTCCGGCCGCCGCCCGCCCTGAGGCGGTCATCGTCGGAACCTCATCGGAGGAGTCCCACTACCGGTTCACGGTGCTCACCTCTCGGCTCATCCGCATGGAGCTCTCCCCCACGGGTGTCTTCACCGACGCCGCCACCCAGCTGGTCGTCAGCCGAGACCTGGGTGAGATGCCGTCGTTCCGGGTGGTGCGCGGCGAGGACCGTCTGGAGATCATCACCGAGCACCTGCACCTGACCCATGTGCCCTCCCTGGGATTCTCCCCTTCCGGGCTCAACGTCAGGCTGCGCTCGACGGCGCTCCACGCCCACGGCGGCACCTGGCACCACGGCGACGTGTGGGACCCCGACGAGACCTTCCCGACGAACCTGGGCGGCACCACCCGCACCCTCGATGAGGCCGACGGCGCCGTCTCCCTCAGCCCGGGACTGCTGAGTCTGAACGGCATCACCGCCCTGGATGACTCGGCCTCGCTGCTGCTCACCCAGGACGAGTGGGTCCAGCCCCGCGAGCCCGGCAACCGCATGGCCGATGGGGCGCAGGACCTCTACATCTTCGGCTACGGCCAGGACTACCAGGAGGCGCTGCGGGACTTCTTCCGCCTCACCGGGCCGAGCCCCCTCATCCCGCGGGCGCTGCTGGGCAACTGGTGGAGCCGCTACCACCCCTACAGCGACCAGGAGTACCTGGCGCTCATGGACCGTTTCACCGCCGAGGAGCTGCCCTTCTCCGTGGCCGTCGTCGACATGGACTGGCACGTGACCGACATCGACCCGGCGATCGGCACGGGGTGGACCGGCTACACCTGGAACCGGGAGCTGTTCCCCGACCCGCGGGCGTTCCTGGCCGGCCTACACGAGCGGGGCATGCTCACCACGCTCAACGTGCACCCGGCCCAGGGGGGTGCGGCGCCATGAGGAGGCCTATGAGGAGGTCTGCTCCGACCTGGGCCTGGATGCGAGCACCGGGGAGGACGTGCCCTTCAACATTGCCGACCGTGACTTCGTGGGCTCCTATCTCTCGCGCCTCCACCACCCCCTGGAGGACGAGGGCGTGGACTTCTGGTGGCTGGACTGGCAGCAGGGCGGCTCCACGACGGTTCCCGGTCTGGACCCGCTGTGGATGCTCAACCACGTCCACTACCTCGACTCGGGCCGCGAGCGCCCGGCGGCGGACGGCGGCGTGGAGCGGCGCCGCCCGGTGACCTTCTCGCGCTTCGCCGATGCCTCGAGCCACCGCACCCCGGTGGGCTTCTCCGGGGACACGATCATCAGCTGGGACTCCCTGCGCTTTCAGCCGCGCTTCACGGCCACGGCCGCCAACATCGGTTACTTCTGGTGGTCCAACGATATCGGCGGGCACATGATGGGCGGGAGCGACGACACGATGGCGGCCCGTTGGTTCCAGCTGGGCTGCTTCTCCCCCCCATCAACCGCCTGCACTCGTCGAACTCGGGCTTCACCTCCAAGGAGCCCTGGCGCTACTCGCGTGACGCTCGCGCCACGATGGAGGCGCACCTGCGGCTGCGTCACCGGCTGGTGCCCTACCTGTACACGTGGGCGCGCCGCTCGGTCAGTGAGGGCGTCGGGCCGGTGCGCCCGGTCTACCACGATCACCCGCAAGAGCTGGCCGCCTACGAGCACCGAGGCAGCTTCTGCTTCGGGGATCTGCTGGTGGTTCCCTTCACCTCCCCACTCGATGAGGCCACCGGCCTGGGGCGGGAGCTGACCTGGCTTCCCGACGGCGTCTGGTACGACCTGCCCACGGGGCGCCGCTATGAGGCCACGACCGGCGGGCGCGGGCGCATGCTGAGCCTGTCCCGCCCGTTGGACCGGATCGCGGTGCTGGCCCGGGCCGGCTCAGTGATTCCTCTGGCCGGGAGCCTGACGGAGGCGGCCGGGGACAATCCGCACGAGCTGGAGATCGTCGTCGTGCCCGGGGGCTCGGGGAGCTTCACCCTGGAGGAGGACGACGGCTCGGCTCAGCCCGGGCCGGACCGCATCGCTCGTACTCACATGACGCTGACCTGGCCGGATACCGAGGACGAGGACGGCGGGGACATGGTGCTGCGCATCCGCCTGGAGGGGGCGGCCGACGTCGTGCCGGCCTCGCGGCTGGTGACGGTACGGCTTCTGGCCGGCCAGGTGGCCGGCGCCTGGCTGGGGGTGGGTGATCGGGCGCGCCGACTGGCCACCGAGGAGGTCAGTGGTGACGGCTTCACCCTGGGGGCCGGGACGCTGGTGCACCTGGAGGAGCTGAGCCGCCAGGAGCTCATCGACGGCGTCCAGCTGGTCCTTCGCGGCACGGAGCAGTCCCCTGCCGACTGGCGGGCCGAGGTCCACGCGATCCTGGATGCCGCGCGGGTGGACTACCTGGCCAAGGATCAGGCCTGGGACGCGGTGCAGCGGGGCCTGAGCGGAACCGCCCTGCTGGGTGAGCTGGAGGCTCTGGGCCTGCCGGAGACGCTGCGGGCGGCCGTGGCCGAGGTGCTTCCCCACTCCTGAGTAGGCTCCGAGCGCCGGTTCGGGTGGGTCGGCCCGAACGGACCGGCGGGCGTATCGGGACGCCGCTAGGCTGTTGGTCATGAGCGAGAGTCCCACCCCGCGCTTCCCGGAGGCCGAGCCCTACTTTCGTCGGGGACGAGCGCACCAACCGCGAGCGCATGCTCGCCGGCGACTGGTACGTCTCCGACGACCCGGACAACGCCAGGATCGCCGCCCACGCCCGCAAGATGCTCTACCGCTTCGAGCGGGCCTTCGCCGAGGGCGAGGAGGACTGCTGGGACCTGCTGCGCTCGGCGATCCCGGACCTGGGTGACAAGGCCTGTCTTTTGCCACCGGTGCGCGTGGACTACGGGGACAACATCACCGTGGGCGAGGGGACCTTCGTCAACTACGGGCTCGTGGCCCTAGACGTCGCCCGGATCAGTATCGGTGCGCACTGCCAGATCGGCCCGAACGTCCAGCTGCTCACGCCGGTCCATCCCCTGGAGCCGACGCCGCGCGCCTGCTCCCTGGGAGGCGGCCGACCCCATCACGATCGGGGACAACGTGTGGTTGGGCGGCGGGGTCATCGTCTGCCCCGGTGTGACGATCGGGGACAACTGCGTCATCGGCGCGGGATCAGTGGTCACCAAGGATGTTCCCGCCGGCAGCCTCGCGGTGGGCAACCCGGCCCGCGTCCTGCGCCAGCTGGACGACTCCACCTTCGGGCCCCGCCATCAGTCGTAACGCTTGCATACGACGCCGCGTCACACCCAAGACTGAGGTTGCGCCGCAATCGGCCCCATCAACCGGCTCTATGACCTGTCTAAGGAGACGTCACGATGAACCCCGAAGCTTTCTCCGACTTGGCCACTGCCCGGCATTCTGTGCGCGACTTCCGGCCTGACCCGGTGCCGAGCCAGGTCCTCGACGCGATCCTTGACGATGCCCGTCAGGCACCGAGCTGGTCGAACACACGGCCCTTCATGGTGGCGCTGGCCACCGGTGAGCGGGCGGACCGCCTGCGCGCGGCCTACATTGCCGAGTTCGATGTCACACTGCCCTTCCAGCACAAGGAGCCCGGCGCCATGGCCCGCCTGGTCCTGAGCGGCAAGGCTCCCGACGGCGACTACCGGACCTGGGCTCCTACCCACCGGACCTGCTGCCCCACTCCCAGGCGGTCGGCGGCCGGCTGTACGCGCACATGGGCATCGCCCGCAAGGACCGTGAGGCCCGTGATGCAGCCGCCCGCCGCAACTGTGAGGCCTTCGGCGCACCGGTCATCGGTTTCGTCCTGGTCCACAAGGGCCTCATGCCCTTCGCCGCGCTCGACGCCGGGATCATGCTTCAGACCCTGTTCCTGTCCGCCAAGGCCCACGGCGTCGACTCCTGCCCCCTGGGGGTCCTGGCCACCTGGCGCCGCCCTTTCGACGCCGAGTTCGAGGCGCCGTCGGACTACCGTCTCATCACGGGCTTCGCCCTGGGCTACGCCTCCGACGCTCCCGTCAACGACTTCCGGGCCGAACGGCGTGCCGTACGCCTGGTGCCCGCCCGCTCATGACTCGGCCCTGACCCGGACGGGTGGCCACTCGTCACTGCGCTCATCGACGGCGGCGTCCCTCAGTTCAGGGCGGCGCCAGTACGGCGGGACGATGAGCCCGCGCCGGTGGACCTCGACCAGCACGGCCAACCCGGCTGCCGTGCACACGATGATCGCGACGATGGAGGCCTCAATACCCATGGCTCCGCCAGTGAGCAGATCCGGGCCGGTGAAGCGGGCCTCGATGAGTCCGCGTCCTGTTCCGATGCCGGAGATGTCGGAGCCGAAGATGCCGCCCTGGACGAAGTTCCAGGCGATGTGCACCCCGATCACCATCCACAGGCGCCGGGTGAGCAGGTAGCACGCTCCCAGCAGGATGCCCGCCTCCAGTGCGATCGCCACTGCACCGAAGACCGTCGCGTGAGCATTGCCCAGGTGAGAGATTCCAAAGAGAAACGAGGTGATGGCCAGCGCCCACCAGGTTCCCAACCACCCCTCGATGAGGCGCAGCAGGATCCCCCGAAACAGGATCTCCTCGGTGAATCCGGCAAGGACTCCGGCTCCCAGACCGGCGAGGACTCCGGTGCTCCAGCCGATGTCCACCACATGGTAGGAGCCGATCAGGGCCAAGATCGCAATGATGGCGCACATGAGCAGCGCACCTATGGCGAGGCCGACCGAGAACTCGCGCAGCGCCGCCCCGCGTCCTCCGAGCTCGATGACGGGTCTTCTGCCGATGAGACTCACCAGCAGCCAGTACCCGAGCAGGGCCAGCGGTGCACCAGCGATAGCCATGACGAATATGGCGTCCGGCAGGGACTCCACACGACCGTTGGCCGTAAGACGCGCGAATCCGGTCATCACTGCGAGAATCACGGCGAAGACCTGAACGCCGAAGACGACCAGGACGCCAAGCAGAAGCTGGAGCCAACCGAGGCGCTCCGCTTTTCGCGGAGGGATGCGCCACTGGGGACTGACCGGGATGAGCCGGTCCAGGAGGCGAGGAGTCCGGTGCTCTGCTGATGACGCCGGAGAGGAGGCCAGGCTGTTCATGACCTCAGTGTTTCCTACCTGCCGATAGCCACACCTCCCCCGCCAGGAGGAGCCGGCACTCCTCCTGCCTTCAGCGCGGATCCCCTCACCGTGGGAGAGTGAGCCGTCAGATCTTGGTCACGGGTGCGTAGCGCAGGATGAGGCGCTTGGTGGTGGGCGCACCGTCGATGACGAACTCGACGCGGGCGGTTAGGGATCGCCCCTTGCCCTCCAGGCCGACGACGGTGCCCACCCCGTAGGAGTCGTGGCGCACCTGGTCGCCGGTCCTCAGCCCGGCGACGGCTGCGGGCAGGTCCTCCGAGGCGGCTCCGCCGGCCGATGAGGGGGCGCTCTGCTTGCCGCGGGCCTCGAGGCGGGCGGAGGCGCGCTTGGCGGCCCGGTCCTGGGCGGTCTCCACGCGCCCCAGCTTGCCCGAGCGCTTGGTGCCTGCGCCCACGGGTGGGGCGAAGTCATCGTCGTCGGAGTAGGTGCTCTGCCGGGAGCCGCCTGAGCGCCGCCCGCCCGAGCCGAAACCGCCCTCGCCCCAGCTGCTGCCCCAGCCGGTGCCGCCACCGCGCAGAGCCTCCATGGAGGAGGCCAGGCGCTTCCAGTCGATGGTCTCGTCCGGCACGTCGTCGAGGAAGCGCGAGGCGGGCATGGCGTTGGCGGCACCCCAGGCCGAGCGCACGGCGGCGCGGGTGAGGTAGAGGCGCTCGCGGGCTCGGGTCAGGGCCACGTAGGCCAGGCGCCGTTCCTCGGCGAGCTCGGTCTCCTCGGCCAGGGATCGGGTGTGGGGGAAGGTGCCGTCCTCCATACCGGTGACGAAGACGACCGGGAACTCCAGGCCCTTGGCGGTGTGGACGGTCATGAGGGTGATCTGGCCCTGTTCCTCGGCCTGCCGGGCGTCCTCGTCCTCCAGGTCGGCGCTGGGCGGGAGCTGGTCGGAGTCGGCCACGAGCGAGACGCGTTCGAGGAAGTCGGCCAGGGTGCCGTCGGGATTGGCGGCCTGGAAGTCGCTGGCCACGGAGTGGAGCTCGGCAAGGTTCTCCACGCGGGTGGCGTCCTGGGGGTCGTCGCTGGCGCGCAGCTCAGCGAGGTAGCCGGAGGCGTCCAGGGCGGAGTCGAGGACGTCGGCAACGCCGTCGCCGGCGGCGACCATGTGGCGCAGGGTGGTGAGCAGCTCGTGGAAGCCGCGCACCTGGTTGCGGGCTCGGGTGGTCAGGCCCTCGACCTCGGGCGGCTCGCCGGCCTCTGCGGTGGAAGGGGCCTGCCCGTCTGCGCTGTCAGCACCCACGGCCTCGCCCGGCTCACCAGCCCGCGCCTCGCGGGGGGGGCTCCGGCGGCGTCGGCGACGGCCTGCCCGAAGGAGACGGCATAGCGGGCGGCGTGCTCAGCCAGGGCGCCCTCGGCCTTGTCCCCCAGGCCGCGTTTGGGGACATTGAGGATACGGCGCAGGTTGACGTCGTCGTCGGGGTTGTCGACGGCGCGCAGGTAGGCGATGGCGTCCTTGATCTCGCGGCGGTCGTAGAAGCGGGTGCCACCGATGACCTTGTAGGGCTGGCCGGCGCGCATGAAGGCCTCTTCGAGGGCGCGGGACTGGGCGTTGGTGCGGTAGAAGACGGCGACGTCGCGGGGGCGCACGCCGTGCTCGTCGGCCAGGCGGTCGACCTCCTGGCTGATCCAGCGGGCCTCGTCGTGCTCGGAGTCGGCGACATAGCCGGTGATGGGGGCGCCGTCGCCGGCGGCGGTCCACAGGTTCTTCTCGCGCCGGCCGCTGTTGCGGGAGATGACGGCGTTGGCGGCCGAGAGGATGTTCTGGGTGGAGCGGTAGTTCTGCTCCAGCAGGATGGTGCGCGCCGAGGGGTAGTCCTCCTCGAACTCCTCGATGTTGCGGATGGTGGCGCCGCGAAAGGCATAGATGGACTGGTCGGAGTCGCCGACGACGGTGAGCTCTCCCCGGGGGCAGGGCCGAGCCCGCCCCGGAGGTGCCGGAGCCGCCGACGAGCTCGCGCACGAGGACGTACTGGGCGTGGTTGGTGTCCTGGTACTCGTCGACCAGGATGTGACGGAAGCGGCGCCGGTACATCTCGGCCACGGCCGGTCGGGTCTGGAGCAGGGCGACGGTGCGCATGATGATGTCGTCGAAGTCCAGGGCGTTGGCGGCGCTCAGGCGCTCGGCGTAGGCGCGGTAGACCTCGGCGAGGTGACGCTCGAGGGGGTTGGAGGTGACGGCGCGCTCGGCGAACTGGGCCGGAGTGATGAGCTCGTTCTTGAGGTCGGAGATGCGGTGGGCGAAGGTCTTGGGGGTGAAGCGCTTGGGGTCGATGCCCAGCTCGCGCACGATGAGGGTGATGAGGCGGGTGGAGTCGGCGGCGTCGTAGATGGAGAAGGTGGAGCGCAGGCCGGCGGCCTCGTGCTCGCGGCGCAGGATGCGCACGCAGGCGGAGTGGAAGGTGGAGACCCACATGCGCTCGCCGGCGGGCCCGACCAGGGCAGTGACGCGCTCACGCATCTCGGCGGCGGCCTTATTGGTGAAGGTGATGGCCAGGATCTCTCCGGGGCGGGCGCGGCCGGTGGCGATGAGGTGGGCGATGCGGTGGGTGAGGACCCGGGTCTTGCCCGAGCCCGCACCGGCGATGATGAGCAGCGGCGCGCCGGCGTGGGTGACGGCGGCCTCCTGGGCGGGGTTGAGGCCGGAGAGCAGCTCGGCCGGGTCTGAGACCGTCACCCCCCAGGCGGGGCCGGAGACGTGGCCCGACGGTGCGGCGCCATCGGCTCGGGCGCGGGCCGCGGCGGCATTGGCCTGGGCGCGGGCGACCAGGGCGGAGACCTCGTCCTGGCGCTCCTCCCAGGTGGGGGCTGCGGCGGACTCGTCCTCGGGCGGTGGGGCGTCCTCAGGGCCCCAGTCCTCCTCCGGGGCCTCGACGTCGGCCCAGGAGTCGTCATCGAACGAGCCTCCACTGGGAACGAGGGCGGGCAGCGCGGCCTCGGGCGGCGGCGTGGCCGCACCGCCGAAGCCGGGCATGGGCAGGGCGCCGAAGAGGGAGTTCATCGCGTTCATCGTGAGGCCAAGCCTAGGCCAGGGCGCCGACACGTTTCGATTTCCCCGCCCACGCATCGACGGCACACCGCCGGACTTCACAGTACGTTGTGAACAGGTTGAGGACACCGCTGAGAAAGGAATCAAGATGCGCACCATTGCCCTGTACACGACCGAGACCATGGCGGACTGGGAGTATGCCTACCTCACCACTCAGATCGCTGGCGCGGAACAGCTCAAGCCCGAGCGCTTTCGGCTGCTGCTCGTGGGCGACGGGTTGGAGCCGGTGCGCACGCTCGGGAACCTGCCACTGGCGCCGGAGGCCGACCTCGACGCGCTGGATGCACTGGCCGACGACGGCTCGCTCACAGCCCTGGTCATCCCTGGAGGGGACCACTACGCGGCCGGGCACGAGCGGCTCATCGAGGCGGTCGGCCGCCTCGTGGACAACTGGGTTCCGGTGGCGGCGATCTGCGGTGCCACGCTCCTGCTGGCCCGGGGCGGCTTCCTGGACGAGCGCCGCCACACCTCGAACGCCGCCTCGTACCTGGAGGCCAACGGATACCGAGGAGGTGCGCACTACGAGGAGGCGCCGGTGGTGACCGACCGGGGCGTCACCACCGCCTCAGGCATCCACGCGGTCCCCTTCACTGCGGAGGTCATGCGGGTCACCGGGCTTGTGCCTGACGCGATGGCCGACTCCTGGGAGCAGGTCTTCCTCAACGGCCGGGAGAAGGACTACATGGCGCTCATGGAGGCGACCAGCACCTGGCGGAACGCCTGAGGGGATGCCCTCACTGCCCTGGTCCTTCCCACCTTCGCACTCAACGGGGAGCTCCTGGAGGCGGCTGCGCTGATCACGGCCCCGCATGAGCTGACCCCGGCCCGGTGGCAGGTGCTCAGGGCTTCTCCGGTCTGAAACGACTATCGGTCAAGGGCAACGATTCGGTCCGCACATCACTTCATGCGCTCCCCTATACACGAATGCACAAATCACCGGCTCAGCCCCTGGAAGTCCATCCTCAGCGGGTTCCCTGGACTCGCATCGCTCACGGCTCCACGATAGAGAGGTGTACTCCGAGACGGTCCTCAGCGAGCAGCGCACGCTCTGGCGATCGGTGGGCGGCAGCGCCGCCATCATTCCCGCTGACGGATGCGTCGACCTCATCGTCCGCAGCGAGCAAGTGCTCCTGTGCGGCCCGCAGACTCGTGTCATCCACGCTCCTGCCGACGACGCTGACCCCACCGTCGGTGTGAGGCTGGAAGCGGGCACCGCTCGCAGGGTCCTGCCCGTGGCACTCAGCGAGCTGAGAAACCGAGTAGTGGAGCTGCGCACCGCGTTGGGATCGGAGGCGGCTGTCCTGTACGACCTGATGATGCGAGCGAGCAACGCTTCCCGACCAGACTTCGTGCTCTCTGAGCTGCTTGTCGACCAGGTGGAGCCGTGGGTGGCGACGACGCACCGACTCGCCCGGACCGGAGCGCCAGCGCGAGAGGTCGCCCAAGCTCTGGACTGGTCGGAGCGCACGCTGCGCAGACGAATGCTGGAGGCCTTCGGCTATGGGTACACCACTCTGGCACGCATTGAGCGAGTATTCCAAGCACGCTCGCTTCTCCAGCGGGGACTTTCGCCGGCCCACGTCTCAGCGATGACGGGTTATGCGGATCAGCCGCATCTGACCCGCGAGTTCGCGCACTTGGTCGGGGTGACGCCGGCTCAGTTCTCCAAGGCCGCGAAGAGGTCGACGCTATTGCCATCGGGATCGAGCACCGTGGCGTAGCGCTGCCCCCAGAGGGCATCCCACGGCTCGGTGCGGCCTTCGTATCCTGCTCCGGTGAGCCTGGCGTAGGTGGCGTCCACGGCGTTCACCGTCCCTGGTCAAAGGCCAGGGCGATGCGGTGACCTCCCGAGGGCAACTCGTAACCAGGGTCGAGGCTACGAATGAGATCGATGGTGTCCCACGCCAGAACGGTGCCGTCTTCGAGACTGGTATCGACATGCGGCTCGTCGCTCCTTTCAGGAACGGCCGCTCCAAGCAGACGGTAGAAGGTGAGTGAGGCGGACATATTGCGAGTCACGATGCCGATGAATCCAAGTCGTAGTGCCATAGCGACACCGTATGCCGCCTACGACATCCCGTCTTGAACAGAACGGCCACGTTCAGCGGGACTCCCTGACACACCTGACCAGTCCACACACGCTCAATCTGCGACAGCTCAGCTCACCGAGTGCAAGAGAGCATCACGCTGCCGAAACAAGTACCCGCCGAGGTCGGGCTCGGGTAGGCCTTCGGCGCCGTCACTCAGGCCAATGAGTATCCCGGAGCATCTCAGCCAAGATCGTCTCAAGCATCACTACACGAGTCGTCGCAGGGCTCGCACCGCCTGAAGAGCATCCCAGATGTGAGCATAGGACTCAGGCCGCATAGACATCCTCAGCACCCCTCAGCACCGAGGACTTGAAGTAAGGATTCTTGACCGGCTCTGCAACGACCAGATCAATCTTCCTGCCGAAGATCCTCATCAACTCATCCTGCAGACCGAAGAAATCAGCAAATCGATCATTACGACCCGCTTGGAAATCAACAAGAAAGTCAATGTCGCTGGTATGGGGATCGAAATGATCGGTAAGTACCGACCCGAAAACACGCAATCGAGCAACACCGAACCGGGCGCATGCCTCCGCCAGCGCCTTGGTATCAATCGTCACTTTAACCGCCACAGAACTATGACCAGAGTATCCAGCACGCCGACTGCAGAGGCGGCAGGCGGCCCGAGCACTGCTGGCCCCGCCGGCGGGGTTTACCGCACGGCGCGCAGGTAGCGGTCGCGGCCGGTGAGGTCCTGGCCGGTCTCGGCCTGCTTGAACCCGGCCCCGAGCGCGGCGGCGCGCAGCAGCGCCCCCCTGCTCGTGGTCGTGCTCCATGACGAGTACCCCGCCGGTGCGCAGCAGCGCGACCGAGCGCACGAGGACATCGATCGGAATATCCAGTCCGTCGGGGCCGCCGCCGTAGAGGGCCACGGTGGGCTCGTGCTGGGAGGTCTCGGTATCTTCCACGGCGCCGGCCGGCACGTAGGGCGGGTTGGAGACGACGACGTCGACCTGCCCGTTGAGGTCGTGAAGGACCAGCGGGTCGGTGGCATCGGCGTGGATCACCTCGACGCGTCCGGGGCACCAGCCGCTCACAGTTCTCACGGGCCAGAGACGCAGCGGTCTCGCTGATCTCGACGGCGACCACCCGGGCTCCCGGCACCTCCTTGGCGATGCAGGCGGCGATCGCGCCCGAGCCGGTGCACAGGTCAGCGGTCAGGACCACTCCCCCACCGCCGTCCATCACCTCTCGGGCCGCCTCAATGGCGGCCCCGGCCACCACCTCGGTCTCCGGGCGCACGATGAACACGCCGGGACGGCTGATGAGCTCGGCGCCCCGCAGCCACATACGCCCGATGATGTGCTGGAGGGGCTCACGGCACTCGCGGCGCAGCACCAGCGCGTCATAGGCGGCCGGGAAGTCGCCGTCGGCGCCGTCGGCCAGCAGCAGGGCCCGCCCCAGCAGGTGCTCGGCCAGGATTCGGGCATCGACCTGGGGACTGGTCACGCCCGCCGCAGCCAGCCGACCGGCCGCCTGGCGCACCAGCGCCCGCAGCCCGTAGCGGTCCACCGCGCCCGCCGGCGCGCCGCCGCACAACTCAGGAACCACTGCCCTCACCCACCTGGGATAATCGTTCAGCCTCGTCCATGGCGATGGCCGAGGCGATCACCGGGCCGAGGTCACCGTCGAGAACGGCGTCGAGGTTGTAGGCCTTGAAGCCGGTGCGGTGGTCGGCGATCCGGTTCTCAGGGAAATTGTAGGTGCGGATGCGCTCGGAGCGGTCCACAGTGCGCACCTGACTGCGACGGGCCTGCGCCGCCTCGGCCGCGGCGGCGGCCGCACGCTCGGCCAGGAGCCGGGCCCGCAGGACCCGCATGGCCGCCTCCTTGTTCTGCAGCTGAGACTTCTCGTTCTGCATGGATACGACGATCCCCGTGGGCAGGTGCGTGATGCGCACGGCCGAGTCCGTGGTGTTGACGCTCTGGCCCCCCGGCCCCGAGGAGCGGAAGACGTCGATACGAAGATCGGCGGCGTCGATCTGGAGCTCGCCGGGGTCGTCGGCCTCCGGCATGACGAGGACGCCGGCCGCGGAGGTGTGGATGCGCCCCTGGGACTCGGTGACCGGGACGCGCTGGACGCGGTGGACGCCGCCCTCGTACTTCAGGTGCGCCCACACCCCGTCCTGGGGCTCTACGGGTCCGCGGGTCTTGATGGCCAGGCGCACGTCCTTGTAACCGCCCAGGTCGGAGTCGGTGGCGTCAAGGACCTCCACGGCCCACCCCTGCCGTTCGGCGTAGCGGGAGTACATACGGGCCAGGTCGGAGGCGAACAGCGCCGACTCCTCACCGCCCTCACCGGCCTTGACCTCGATGATGACGTCGCGGGCGTCGTCAGGGTCCCGAGGCACGAGGACCTCACGCAAGTGCTCGCCGGCAGCGGCCTCAGCAGCCTCAAGAGCCGGCACCTCGGCGGCGAAGTCCTCATCCTCAGCGGCCAGCTCGCGGGCGTCGGCCAGGTCGGCGCTGGCCGACTGCCAGGCCCGGTAGGCGGATACGACCCTGCCCAGCTCGGCGTAGCGGCGCCCCAGCCGACGCATGGCGTCGGGATCGGCGGCCGCGGGCCCGGCCATCTCGGCCTCGATATCCGCGTACTCGGCCAGGAGCGGTTCTGCGGCGGAGAAGTCCTCACTCATGGACTCGGGTTCCTTCACTGGCTAGAAGTCGTACTGACGGGCACCAGCGGCACTCGTGCGATATGCAAACGACGCCGACGGCGGCTCTAGGAGCCGGCCGCCGGCGTCGTGAGACGCGGCTACTTGCTGCGCTTGCCGTACCGGGCCTCGAAGCGGGCAACGCGGCCACCGGTGTCGAGGATCTTCTGCTTGCCGGTGTAGAACGGGTGGCAGGCCGAGCACACGTCCACGCGGATCTCACCGGAGGTGACGGTGGAGCGGGTCTCGAAGGTGTTGCCACAGGTGCACGTGACCGTGGTGGCCACGTAGTCGGGGTGGATGCCCTGCTTCATAGGTTTCTCCTTAAGCGTCAGAGGGTCCCGGGTCCCACGCGGGAGCGTGAGTGAACCGGAGGCCAGCAGCAGATTTTGCCACTGTCTCACGGACCGTTGCAACGGCTGAGCCGCGTGAGACCGGGCACCTGGCCGGTTGCGTTACTCGTCCTCGCCGTCGGCCAGAGACGTACCGGCCGGGGTGGTCTTGGACAGCACCATGAGGAACTCGGCGTTGGACTGGGTGTTTTGAGCTTGGAGAGCACCAGCTCGAGGGCCTGCTGCTGCTCCAGCCCGGCGAAGAGGCGGCGCAGACGCCACATGATCTTGAGCTGGGCGGGGTCGATGAGCAGCTCCTCACGGCGGGTGCCGGAGGCGGCCACGTCCACGGCCGGGAAGATGCGCTTGTCGGCGAGCTGGCGCGACAGCCGCAGCTCCATGTTCCCGGTCCCCTTGAACTCCTCGAAGATGACCTCATCCATCTTGGAGCCGGTCTCCACCAGGGCCGTGGCCAGGATGGTCAGGCTGCCGCCGTTCTCCACGTTGCGGGCCGCCCCGAAGAAGCGCTTGGGCGGGTAGAGGGCGGAGGCGTCCACACCACCGGAGAGGATCCGGCCGCTGGCCGGGGCCGCCAGGTTGTAGGCGCGCCCGAGGCGGGTGATGGAGTCCAGCAGCACGACGACGTCCTGGCCCAGCTCCACGAGGCGCTTGGCGCGCTCGATGGCCAGCTCGGCCACGATCGTGTGGTCGGAGGCCGGGCGGTCGAAGGTGGAGGCGATGACCTCACCCTTGACCGTGCGCTGCATGTCGGTGACCTCCTCGGGGCGCTCGTCGACGAGCACGACCATGAGGTGGGCCTCGGGGTTGTTGACGCTGATGGCGTTGGCGATCTGCTGCAGGACGATCGTCTTACCCGCCTTGGGCGGGGAGACGATGAGTCCGCGCTGCCCCTTGCCGATGGGCGAGACCAGGTCGATGATCCGCGGGGTGACGGCCTTGGGGTGGTCTCCAGCCGCAGCTGCTCCTGGGGGTAGAGGGGGGTGAGCTTGGCGAACTCGGGGCGGCGCTTGGAGCGCTCGGCGTCCATGCCGTTGACGGTCTCGACGCTGACCATGGGGTTGTACTTGACCCGGCCGGCCCGGTTCTGACGGCGGTTGTTGCGCCCACCCTGGTGGGGCGTGGAGGACTCGGCGCCCTCGCGGACCCAGCCGGTCACGGCGTCGCCGGCGCGCAGCCCGTTGTCCTTGATGAGCTGGTTGGAGACGTAGACGTCCTTGGGGCCGGGCAGGTAGCCGGAGGTACGCAGGTAGGCGTGCTGGTTGTCGGAGACGTCCAGGATGCCGGCGACCGGCAGGAGAACCTCGTCCTCGCGTGGCTGGTTGCGGTTGCCGCGTCCGGCGTTGCCGTCGCGGCCCTCACGGCCGGAGTCGCGGTCATCGCGGTCGAAGCGGTCGCGTCCACGCTTACGGCCCCGACGACGTCGCCCACCGCGCTCGTCGTCGTAGCCGTCGGAGTCATCATTGCCGTCACGGCCCCGACGCGAGCGCTCCTGGGACTCGACGACGGAGGTTCCGGTGGCATCGGCCAGGTCCCGCATGAGGGCGGCCTTGGCGTCGGCATGATCCTCGGGCGAGTCGGTGCGGGGCTCGCGCGAGGCGCGCTCCTGGTTCTCGGGGGCACCTGCGGAGGCCTGGGCGCGCCGGCGGCCGCGGCGAAGCTGATCGCGCGAGGAGCGCTCGGCCCGCTCCGAGCGGCCGTGGGAGTCGCGGTCATCGCCACCCTCAGCGGCCTCGGAGCGCTCGGCGCGCTCACGCCAGCGGCTGCGTGCGGGGCGCTCCTCGTTATGGCCGGAGCCTTTGGCCGAGTCGCCGCTGGAGGAGTCGGAGCGCTCAGGCAGATCGAGGCCCAGGTCGAGGACCGGCGCGGACCGGCGCTCCTCAGGGGAGCCGGAGGCGGCAGTGGCACGACGGCGGCGGGAGCGCCCTGAGGCGGCGGCCTGGGGCTGCTCCGATGAGGGCTCACCGGTCGAAGAGGAGGAGGAAGAGGAGTCGGCGGCGTCGGTCGCCCCGGCATCGGGCGAGCTGTTCGACGCGCTGTGGGAGTCGGGAGTGGAGGCGGAGGAGCCGCGCGCCTGACGGATAGCGGCAACGAGCTCACTCTTGCGCATACGGGAGGTGCCCTTGAGGCCCATGGAACCGGCAAGCGACTGAAGCTCGGCCAGACGCATGGTGGAAAGCGAGGGCTGGGCGCTGGAGGTCTCGGTCACGAGTGTCCTAACGGTGTGATGACGCTCCGAAGAAGGAGACGTTCAACTGGGGAGACTCCCCCCGGAATCGTTCACGGGGGTGGGTCATGCACTACCGGTTCCTGCTGAGACCTGAGCCTCAGGTCCGGGGCTGGTGCGGTCAGCGGCGTGGTGCGATCCGCGCGGCTGACGGCGCCAGCATAGCAGCCCCTTCGCGCAGTGCCTAACGGAACACCGGCGCGCAACGCCGGGTATGCCGCCGTTATTCCACCTATGACATCTCTCGCCACCGCCTTGACACCGGTGGGGCCGACCATACGCGCGATCGGCCCCACCTGGATGATCGACTCGGGCGCACCCGAGTCGGCTCTTGCCCTTCGAGCCCCCAGGCTCACGGCCTCAGCGACCTGCGAGAAGCACCCCCATGGGCGCGAAGTCGGCCAGCGGGTCGACCGGCGCCTGGCGCGGGAAGCGCTCCATGAGTGTGGCCAGCTCCCGCCCCGCCCGGGCCATACGCTCGCTCAAGGGCGACTCGGGCCTCTCAGAGGATGACGGCGTCTGCCAGGCCGCGCCAAAGTCCTCACTGGCCGCGAAGACAGCGGTCTGCGTCGGCAGGGCCTTCATGTAGGCAACCAGCGGCCGCAGCGCCATCTCGGTGACAAGACTGTGCCGCGCAGTGCCGGCCGTCGCCCCCAGCAGGACGGGGACGCCCTCAAGCGTGCCGGCCGGCAGCACATCCATGGCAGACTTGAACAGTCCGGAGTAGGAGGCCTGAAAGACCGGGCTGACAAGGATGACGCCGTCGGCGGCGGACAGGGCGTCGATCACCTTCTGCAGGTCGGCAGACACCAATCCGCCCACACTGGCCAGGCGATGTCCTTGACCAGGGGCCTGAGCCCGATGACCTCGATGCTGGCGAGGCGGGAGTCGGACTCCAGGGCCTTGCGGGTCGACTCAGCCAGCCGCTCGGCGAGCATCTGGGAGGTCGAGGGCTCCGAGACCCCGGCGTGCAGAGCCACGATCCGGCTCAGACGCCCCATCTGGGTATTGGCGTAAGCATCATAGGTCGGCGATCCGGCCAGGGACTGGGTGCCCCCGAACGGGGCGACGGGCGCAGCCGTGCCAGTGGTCATGTCGTCCATCTCCTGCTTGTCACTCGTCGTGTCAAAGGTTTCCCGGGCCATCTCAGATACTCACCTTCCGGCCCGTGAGCGGGTCGAACTCGTTGGACAGGGAGAAGGGCTCCTCAGCCGGGGGCTCGGCCCCCTCCAGCAGGGCCCGGTGGCGCGGGTGGAGCGGTGCCTCCGGAACACCCTCGGGCTTGGTGGGCTCCAGCTCGGCGCGCAGTGCCGGGACGATCTCGGAACCCAGGTACTCGATCTGCTTCATGATCTCCTTGTGCGGGACGCCACCCAGGTCCACGTTGAAGGCCTGACGCTGGTAGTCGCCGATCGCGTCCCGGTAGGTCAGGTACTTCTCCACGATCTGCTCGGGCGTGCCAACGGCGAGAGGCGTGTGCTGCGTCATCTCCTCCAGAGCCGCACCCTGGTAGACGTAGGTGTTGCGGAAGTAGGGGGTGTAGCGCTCGATGGCCTCGGCCTCGCTCCTGGCAGCGAAGATCTGGCCGCCCAGGCCCACGATCGCCTGCTCGGGCTCGCCATGGCCGTAGAAGGCGAAGCGCTCGCGGTAGAGGTCGACCATCTTCTTGACGTGGTCGATGGGCCAGAAGATGTTGTTGTGCAGGTAGCCGTCTCCGTAGTAAGCAGCCTGTTCGGCGATCTGGGGCGAGCGGATGGAGGCGTGCCACACGAAGGGCGGGACGCCGTCGAGCGGGCGGGGCATGGAGGTGAAGTCCTGCAGCGCGGTACGGAACTCGCCCTCCCAGTCCACGTTGGTCTCACGCCACAGGCGGCGCAGCAGGTCGTAGTTCTCCACCGCGAGCGAGATGCCCTTGCGGATGTCCTTGCCGAACCAGGGGTAGACCGGTCCGGTGTTGCCGCGCCCCATCATGAGGTCGACGCGTCCGTCGGAGAGGTGCTGGAGGTAGGCGTACTCCTCGGCCAGACGCACCGGATCATTGGTGGTGATGAGGGTGGTGGCGGTGGTCAGGAGCAGCTTGTCCGTGCGTGCAGCGATGTTGGCCAGCAGGGTCGTGGGCGACGACGGCGCGAAGGGCGGGTTGTGGTGCTCCCCGGTGGCGAAGAAGTCCAGGCCCGCCTGCTCCGCCAGAACCGCCATCTCGACAGTGTTCTTGATGCGCTGGTGCTCACTGGGGGCCTTGCCTGTGGCCGGGTCGGTGGTGATGTCTCCAACCGTGAAGATTCCGAACTGCATGCGACGTCCTCACTGTTCCTGCACTGGTTCTACGTGATCTCTTGTGTACTGATGGAACCGGAGACATATATAGTTTATTTCTCAACTACTTGAGTGTGACGCGCTTCCCACCTGGGAATGTGGCACGCCCACCCCACCGGGGCTCCAGGGCGGACACAGATCGCGGACGCCCCTGGACTCGGGGACGCCCGCGATCAAGGAGGCGGATGAAGAAGCCGTTAGCGCGGATCAGGAGGTCAGGACCGCCCCACGAGTGTCGATCCCGGGGGTGAGCACGCTCCAACCGTGGCTCTCCAGGGCGAAACGGGTCTGGTCGGCCAGGGTGGACAGGACCAGCACCGTGGGGCCCGCGCCGGAGATGACAGCCGGGTAGCCCTGCTCACGCAGGGAGTCCATGACCGCCATCGAGGCGGGCAGGACCCCACGTCGGTACTCCTGGTGGAGCCGGTCCTCGGTCCCGGCCATGAGCAGGTCGGGGCGTCCGGCGAGTGCCAGCATGAGAACGGCGGCACGTGAGGTGTTGAACAGGGCGTCCTCGCGCGGCACGGAGACCGGCAGGACCTGGCGGGCCTCCTTGGTGGACAGGCGCGTCGTCGCCGGCGGGATGAGCAGGCTGACGCCGAGGGAGGCGTCCACGGGCATGGGGGCCACACGCGGGTGTCCCCCACGCTCGACCCAGGCGACAGTGGCGCCTCCGAAGACGGCGGGTGCGACGTTATCGGGGTGGCCCTCGAAGTCGGTGGCCAGGGCGAAGATCCGGTCGTCGCTGAGGGCCTCGGGCTCGGAGATGAGACCGCGCGCCAGCATGAGCCCGGCGACCGCGGCGCTGGCGGAGGATCCCATGCCTCCGCCGTGGGGGATCCGGTTGACGCAGCGCATCTCGAAGCCGGCCTGAGGCGCGCCGACGGCGTCCAGACCGGCCCGCAGGGCCTGCACGACGAGGTTGTCATCGTCAGTGGGGACAGTCTCTGCGCCGACACCCTCGACGATGACGCGGGTGGTGCCGGTGATCGGCCGCACCGAGGCCTCGTCGTAGTAGCGGAAGGCCATGCCGAAGGAGTCGAAGCCGGGTCCCATGTTCGCCGTTGTTGCCGGGACCCGGACGGCGGCGCGCTCGTAGACGATGCGCATGTCACTCACCTTCGACGCGTTGGATGGAGACGATCTCGGCGACCCGCTCCGAGGCCCGCAGCCCCTCGACAGCGGCGTCGAGGTGGAAGACGGGAGCCGGGTGGGTCACGAAGGTGACGACGGCCTGGTCCTCGCTGCCATCGGTGGTGACGTAGGCGCTCTGGCGCACCGAGTTGATGGAGACGCCGTTGTCGGCGAAGACCGTGGCCATGGCGGCCAGCGAACCGACGGCGTCCTCGGAGCGCAGCTGGATCTGGTACCGGGTGACGGCGGCCTCCGGGCCGAGGACCGTCAGGCTCGCGTAGGAGGACTCACGGGGCGCCTGACCGCCATGGACCCGGTGGGCGGCGGCGGCGACGACGTCGGACAGGACCGCGGATGCCGTCGGGGCTCCCCCCGCGCCTTGTCCGTAGAACATGAGGCGCCCGGCGCTCTCGGCCTCGACGAGGACGGCGTTGTAGGCCCCGTGAACACTGGCCAGCGGGTGGTCACTGGGCACGAGGGCGGGGTGGACCCGCACGGAGACGCCTTGGGCGTGCTCGTCGTCGCGGCGCTGGGCGATGGCGAGCAGCTTGAGCTCGCAGCCCGAGGCGTGGGCCTCGCGGATGTCGTCGGCGGTGACCGCGCGGATGCCCTCGACGGAGACGTCGTCGAGGCCCACGCGGGTGTGGAACGCGAGCGAGGCGATGATGGCGGCCTTGGCGGCGGCGTCCAGGCCGTCGACGTCGGCGGTGGGGTCGGCCTCGGCGTAGCCGAGCTCCTGGGCGGTGGCCAGGGCGGTCTCGAAGGACAGGCCCTTGGTACTCATCTCATCGAGGATGTAGTTGGTGGTGCCGTTGACGATGCCGAGAACGCTGGTGACGCGGTCGCCGGCCATCGACTCGCGCAGCGCGTAGACGACCGGGATGGCGCCGGCGACAGCGGCCTCGTAGTAGAAGTCGGTGCCGGCCGCCGCCGCAGCGGCGTAGAGCTCGGGGCCGTGGGCTGCGATGAGGGCCTTGTTGCCGGTGATGACGCTGGCCCCGGCCTTGAAAGCGGCCAGAATGAGGGTGCGGGCCGGCTCGATCCCGCCGATGAGCTCAATGACCAGGTCGTTCCCGGTGGCGACGGCGGTGGCGTCATCGGTGAGAAGGTCCCGGGGGACGGAGGCGTCACGCGGCGCGTTGACATCACGGACGGCGACGCCCGTAATCTCAAGACGTGCACCGGAGCGGGCGGCGAAGTCGTCGACCTGCTCGGTGAGGAGGCGAATGACCTGGCTGCCAACGGTCCCGGCGCCAAGGACGCCGACTGTGAGTGTGCGTTGGGCGGGTGAGAGGTCCTGAGCCACGGGATGACCACCTTGCTGTGTGTGCTGTGTTGCGTGCCGCGCGTGGGCACTTCGACTGCGTCATGCGATGAGGCCGGTCACGGCGGGCACGGTCAACCGGCCGCCCACCCGCGCTGGCCATCGCTGCGGGCCAGCATAAGGGGCATCGGCCGTGGAGCGCTTGCATGTCCGCCTGTGGACACACGGCCATCCTGTGCTCCTTGGTCCGATGAGGCCAGGAGAGGCACCTCCAAAACCCGTCAGAGACCGCGCGGACGGAAGGGCGCGCTCAGCGGCGCCAGATGATCTGCTTGAGCAACCGAGCGATCACCCGTCCCAGGCCCATGGACATCGGGGTGGTCGCACCGTCGGAGTACCCCCAGGCCGGGGGCGGCTGCTCCAGGGAAGAGACGAAGGACGTCAGTGAGGACGGAGAGGAGGAGGTCGTTGCGCTCATGCCTTCAGGTTAGAAAAGCATCGCACCGCCTAGCGCCCCCCAGGAGAACGATTAGCGAGGAGAGGGGCCTCCTCCTCATGGCTGAGACGATCCCATGGGTTGTCCTGCTTTCGGCAGGACTCGGAGCAGGGCCGGCGGAGTGCTGGCGGCCCTGGGCAGAGATGACCAGTGGCCCCGCCCCGGTTGAACCGGGGCGGGGCCACTAGGTGGGCTCTGATGACAGAGTGCTCAGACCCGAGAGGCGGTTACCCGCATTCAGGAGGCCTTGCGGCGACGAGCCACCAGGAGGGCACCGCCACCCAGGCCGGCGCCGGCGAGCAGCAGGAGCGCAACGGCGTTAGCACCGGTGTGCGCCAGCGGCGGGGTACCACCGTTCGGCGTCTTCGGGGTGGAGGTGGGCGGTACCGGAGCACCCGGGGTGCTCGGCGGCTGCTGCGTGGTCGTCGGCGGGGTCGCAGGCGGGTTGGACGCCGTGGGCGGGGCCTGCGTGGTCGTCGGCGGCGTCGCGGTGGTCGTCGGCGGGGTGTCGACCGGCGGGGGTCGCAGGCGGGTTGGACGCCGTGGGCGGCATCTGCGTGGTCGTCGGCGGCGTCGCGGTCGTCGTGTTGGTCAGGGAGACCTTGACGAGCTCCTGGTCGCGGATGGTGAAGGTGTTGGTCTTCTGACCGTCCACGGTGAAGACCGGCTCGCCCCAGCTGAAGCCGGAGGCGGCGGGCTGAGCCTTGGGAGGTGTCCTCGGTGAGCGTGATCTTGGTGCCCACGGGGAAGGTGCCGTCGAAGGCGACCGGCTCACCCGGCTTGACCGTGACGGAGGAGGTTCCGGAGCGGCCCTCACCGGTGGCCTTCTGGCCCTCGGGAGCCTTCCAGTCCGGGTAGGAGCTGGCTGCGGCCGGCAGCTCGTAGGCGACGTCGACGACGAAGCTGGAGCCGGCGGCCTGTGCGGCAGCCTCACCCTCGACGACCTTGGTCACGTTGAAGCCACCGAAGCCGGGCTCCATCTGGACCGAGATGTCGAAGTACTGGACGTAGGACTGGCTCTGAGTGCTGGTCAGGTCCGTGCCATTGAGGTTCACGGTGTTCTCGTAGGAGGTGCCCCGGGAGGCGGCGACGGCGTTGCCGTTGGCGTCCACGAAGGAGACGGGGTACTCCAGGGTGAAGTTGGTGCCGTTCTGGAACGGACCAGTGACCTCGTAGGTCGCAGTGCGGCCGTCCTGGGAGTAGGTGGCCTTGACATCGAAGTCGCCGTACTGGGTGGTGGCGTCCTGGCCGGCGGCGTTGGTGACCGGGATGGACTTGCCGTCCGCAGGACGCAGGTTGAGGACCGTACGGGTGGCGTCAGCCTGGTTGAAGGTCATGCCGCCGCCGAGGTGTCGGTGAAGACGATGCTCTGGCGGGAGCCGTCGAAGGTCTTGCCGAGCTTGTCACCAGTGGTCTGGTTGGTCCCGAAGTTCACACCCCAGGTCAGCTCCTTGTAGTTGTTGTAGAAGCTGGAGGCCCACTTGGTGAGCTCCCAGTCGCTCTCCTTGGGGCCGTCGATGCCGCCGCCACCGGGCAGGGTGACGGTCGTGGTCACGCCGTTGACGGTGAAGTCAACGGTCTGCACGTCGGTGGCCTTGGCAACGGCCACCAGGGCGGAGCCGGAACCCTTGAAGTTGTGGAAGCCGGCGGCCTTCAGCTCGTCAACCTTGGAGTTGAAGGTGCAGGTGACGTCCTTGACGGTCAGGGTGCAGGTACCGACCTCGACATCCTTGCCGCCGTACTCGACGGTCATCGGGTGGGACTCGCTGTTCTGCAGGTTGGTGAAGTACTCACCCAGACCGATCGTGAAGGAGTCTCCGGCCTTGAGGTTGGCGTCGACGCCGCTCCAGTCGAAGCTGAGGCGGGCGAGGTCGTAGGTGTTGAGCTTTCCGTCCTGCTCAACGTTGTTGCCGTCCACACGTGTCAGAGACAGGTTGGTGACGTTGACGCTCTTGTTCTCCTCGGCGCTCGCCTGAGGGGCGAACTGAGACATGATCGCGACAAGGAAGAGAGTGAGGATGGCGGCGGCCCCCCTCACCGCCCCTCGCGAGAGGGCCGGCCGAGAGGCGGCGCCCGTGGACATTGTGTTCATGGGTTCTCCGGATTCCTGGCATAGATGACAAGGGTCTGCCTTGTGAAACATCACCGAACGTTCCCACCGTCTGTTCAGGAGAGGGAGAGGTCGCCCCGTGATGACCAAGACCACTGTGTCACAAACCGACTGATTGGGAACAGCGAACACCCAAAACACGCGCGACCTCACAGTCTCATCACATTCAAAACTTACGTTTAATACAATTTGTTCCGCAGATGTTTGTAGGTATCGCACAAGACTCGCCTCACTAGACTGTGCTGACGCTGTGCTTCCCCTATCAGACGGACCGCACTTCAGTTGTGTCGACCCTCCAAAACAATCGGTCGTCGGCCTCGTTTCAGGGCAACCTCACTCAGGCTTCTTTCAGGTTGTCATTGCCTTCAGAACTGACTCACGCTTTCATCGGATTGCATACAGGAGCGCCGTCGTTCCAGGAATTGTTCCTGGAACGACGGCGCTCCTGTGAGGTCCGGGAGGTCTCAACCCTCGAGGCGTAGAAGGTCCTCGATGGTCTCAGGACGCAGGACCCACCCCGACTCGCTCTCACGCACCCAGCGCACACCGGGGCGGGTGAAGAGGTTGTAGTTGGAGGCCATGGAGCGCCCATATGCCCCTGTGGCAGGTACGGCCAGTACGTCGCCGACGGCCAGGTCCGCAGGCAGGTCTACGTCACGCACGACGACGTCGCCGGACTCGCAGTGCTTGCCCACCACCCGGCTGCGCACTAGCCCGACCTGCGGACCGGGTCGGCGGTTGGCGACCAGGGCCGTGTACGCGGCCTCGTAGAGGGCGGGGCGGATGTTGTCACTCATGCCGCCGTCGACGCTCACGTAGAGGCGCGAGGCCCCCTCCCCCAGCTCGACTCGCTTGAGCCCGGTGACCGTGTAGAGCATGACAGTGCCCGGTCCGGCGACGCTGCGCCCGGGCTCGACGGACACGTGCGGGACCGTATCACCGAGCTCCGTGCACAGCTCGCGCACCGTCTCGGCGAGGGTCCGGGCGACCTCCGCCGGGCTGGGCGGCACCGGGTCCGCGCCGGTGTAGGCGATGCCGTAACCGCCGCCCAGGTCGACCTCCGGGCACAGGTGCCCCGTGTCCGCGGCGACCTCGTGGCGCAGGCTGAGGACGACGCGGGCGGCCTCACGGAAGCCGGCCAGGTCCATGATCTGGGAGCCGATGTGGGAGTGCAGCCCGTGCAGCTCGAGCTCGGGGGCGGCGATGATCGCGTCGATGGCCTGCCGGGCAGCGCCTCCGAGGACTGAGAGGCCGAACTTCTGGTCCTCGTGGCCGGTGGAGATGAACTCGTGGCCACCGGCGTGCACACCGGTGGTCAGGCGCACCATGACCTTGCCGGTCTCCTCGGGCCCGTAGACGCCGCTGGCGCGCAGATCGCGCACAGCGCGGACGGCGAGCTCGACCTCCTCGAGGGAGTCGAGGACGAGGTGGCCCACGTGGTGGGTGAGGGCGACGGCGATCTCGGCCTGCGTCTTGCCGTTGCCGTGCAGGCCCAGACGGGTGGCGCTGGTGGTGGCCTCCGCCCCGTCCACCTCCTGCAGGGCGGCCAGTCCCGCGGCGAGCTCGCCGCGGCTGGCGGTGTCGATGCCCATGCCCTCCTCGAGGACCCACTGGGCGACCTTGGTGGTCAGGAAGGCCTTGCCGGCGTAGAAGGCCTCTCCCCCGGCCATGCCGTAGCTGGGCCAGAACTCCTCGTGCATGGCAGCGCTCCAGGAGGCGGCGCGGCCACGCAGGTCGGCCTCGTCCAGGACGAAGACGGGGCTGGGGGCGTCGGCGAGGATCTCGGAGACGGCGAGCCCACCCAGGGCCAGCTCACCGTCGACCGTGCGCCGTGCCGTGGTGGGCCACAGGTCGGGACGGTCCTCGGGCTCGGGGCAGGTCAGCGCCCCTAGGGGCGGCTCACCGGCGGGCACCTGGTCGGCCATCGTCTGTCACATCCTCTCTGGTGCGGTCACGCCCAGCAGACCGAGCCCGTTGGCGAGGACCTGCCCGACGGCGTCGTTGAGCCACAGGCGGGCCACGTGCCCGGACGTGACCGGGTCGTCTCCGCGGGGAGTGACGCGGGTGGCGCCGTACCAGGCGTGGTAGGCGGCGGCCAGCTGCTCGAGGTAGCGGGCCACCCGGTGCTGCTCGCGCAGCTGCGCCGCCTGGGTGACGATCGCCGGGAACTGGGCCAGCACGCCGAGCAGTGCGGAGTCCGCCGGGTCGTCCAGCGCCGCCGGGAGGAAGCCGGCCGAGCGGGACACTCCGTGCTCCGCGGCGTTGCGGGCCACGTTGCGCGTGCGGGCGTGGGCGTACTGGACGTAGTACACCGGGTTCTCGCTCGAGGTGGAGGCCAGCAGGTCCAGGTCGATATCGATGGCGGAGTCCATGGACGAGCGGGCCAGGGCGTAGCGGGCGGCGTCCACGCCGACGGCGTCAACGAGGTCACCGAGTGTCACGATGGTGCCGGCGCGCTTGGACATGCGCACGGGCTGACCATCCTTGACAAGGTTGACGAACTGGCCGATGACAATCTGCATGTTGACACCGGGCTCGTCGCCGAAGGCCGCGCACATGGCCATCATCCGGCCGATGTAGCCGTGGTGGTCGGCCCCGAACAGGTAGAGGGCGCAGTCGGCGCCGCGCTCGCGCTTGTCCAGGTAGTAGGCGAGATCGGCCGCGAAGTAGGAGGTGTTCCCATCGGACTTGATGAGGACCCGGTCCTTGTCGTCCCCGAAGTCGGTGGTGCGCAGCCAGGTGGCGCCGTCGCGTTCCTCAATGACACCGCGCTCGCGCAGACGGTCGATGGCGCGCTCGACGGCGCCGGAGGTGTGCAGGGAGTCCTCGTGGAAGAAGACGTCGAAGTCGGAGCGGAATGCGTGCAGCTCGGCCTTGACGGCGGCGAACATGAGGTCGACGCCGCGGGCTCGGAAGACCTCGACGGCCTCGGCGTCGGGCAGAGTGGCCGGGGCGGGGCGGCCGGCAGCGAGCTCGTCGGCGGTCACCTGCTGGGCGATCTCACTGATGTAGGCGCCGCCGTAGCCGTCCTCGGGGGTCTCCTGGCCACGGGCGGAGGCCAGCAGGGAGGCGGCGAAGCGGTCGATCTGGGTGCCGTGGTCGTTGAAGTAGTACTCCCGGGTGACCTGGGCGCCGCAGGCGGACAGGATTCGGGCCAGGGAGTCGCCGACGGCGGCCCAGCGGGCGCCACCCAGGTGCACCGGGCCGGTGGGGTTGGCGGAGACGTACTCGAGGTTGATGTGCTGACCGCTCAGGGAGTCATTGCAGCCGTAGGCCTCTCCGGCCTCGACGATGGAGCGGGCGAGCTCGCCGGCGCTGGCGGCGTCGAGGCGGATGTTGAGGAAGCCGGGGCCGGCGACCTCCACGGAGGCGATGCCGTCGAGGGCCTCGAGACGCGGGACAAGCAGCTCGGCGAGATCGCGCGGCTTGGTGCCCGCCTTCTTGGCCAGCTGCATGGCCACGTTGGTGGACCAGTCGCCGTGGTCGCGGTTGCGGGGACGCTCGACGCGGGGGTCGGGGATCTCGGCGGCGGGCAGGGGCGAGGGATCCCTCGGCGGAGGCCTCTTCCAGGATGGTGCGGATGGCTGCGGCAAGCTCTTCTGGAGTCACGCGCGTCAGCGTACCGTCAACGGGCGGACCGGATCACGAGCGAGACCGGAAACCGCAGGGCATCGTGGGACATGTCGCAGTCTCGTGCCGGTTTCGCTCCGGGGCCAGGACACTGGTACAGTCACGCCTCGGGCCCCGGTAGCTCAGTGGATAGAGCGTCTGCCTCCGGAGCAGGAAGTCGCAGGTTCGAATCCTGTCCGGGGCACCACCTCTGAGCCCCCGCTGCCACCCGCGGCGGGGGCTCGCTCATGCGTGTTGCGGCACAATTCTTCTGGCCAAGGCGGGGCCGAGCGGTTTCCACCAGGTTCCACCAGGCCGTCCGCCGGCTCCGGGCTGTTGACGGGTTTCTTCAGCTGAGGGTCTGGACGGCGAGACTGGGGACGTCGGTCATGATGGCGTCCACGTTGAGGTCGGCCAGGCGACGCATCCGCTCGGGATCGTCCACCGTCCAGACGTGGACCTCCAGGCCCGCGGTGTGCGCGGAGGCGACGAAGCGGCGGGTGACCACCGGGACGCCGTGATAGCTCTCCGGCACCTGGACGGCGTCGACCCTGCCACGTGTCCAGCCCCAACGGGTCTGGGGCAGGGGGACGGCCGCCTCACTGCGCAGCATGAGTCCGAGCACGTCGCTGACCCCTAGGGAGGTCATGGCCCGTGGCTCCTGGCGGCGCAGCACGGCCAGCCTCCGGGCGGAGAAGGAGGCGAAGCGGACTCGCTCAAGGGCCTGGGCGTCTCGCACCGTCTGCAGGGCGGCCTGGACGACGCAGGAGTCCTTGAGATCGACGTTGAACTTCATCGTCGGGTGGGCGTACAGGGCGTCATCGAGTCGGACGAAGCCGCGCCCGTCGCCGGAGTCGAGGTCGGCCATCTCGGCCCACATGACCTCTCCGACGGTGCGGGGGTCGTTGGCGGTGCGGCGCAGGTCCTCGTCATGACTGAGCACGACGATGCCGTCGGCGGTCAGCCGCAGGTCGGTCTCCATCCACTCCAGCCCGAGCGCTGCCACGTGCTCGACGGCGCTCCAGGTGTTCTCAGGAACCTCACGTCCCCCGCCGCGGTGGGCGATGACGGCGGGACGGCGGGTTCGTGACGCGGCAGGCGGCACAGTGGGTCTCCCTCAGCTGCAGTTGGTGGTGAGCTCGACGGCGTTGTGCTGCTTGAGCCAGCCCCACGGCTCCACGGTGGACTCGTCGGCGGTGTCGTCCTTGGTGCGCACCTCGAAGTGCAGGTGAGAACCGGAGGACCGGCCCGTGTTGCCCACTCCGGCGATCATCTGACCGGCCGTGACTTTGTCACCGACCTTGACGTGGATGCCGTCCTCGTACATGTGCAGGTAGCTGGTGTACCAGACCTGGCCGTCGATCTCGTGCTTGATGGTGATGGTTCCGGTGCCATCGACCATGCCGGCGGTGGTGACGGTGCCGGCGGCGGCCGCGTAGATGGGCGTCCCCACGGGGGCAGCCATGTCCTGCCCGGCGTGCAGCTTGCGGTAGCCAAGGGTGGGGTGGGTGCGGTAGCCGTACTCCGAGGAGATCTCGTAGGTGCCCGGAAGCATCGGGTAGAACAGCTGCGGCTTGGAGCTGAAGGCGCTGGTGTCGCCGGAGGCGCCGGTCGCCGAGGAGCAGGTCTTGGCAGCGTTCTGGAAGGCCTCGCGGATCCTGGCCCGGGTGGCGGCGTCGGGAACGTTGGACAGCTGGGTGTCGGAGGCCGACTCCAGGTCGTCGCTGCCGAGTACGGCGCTGGCCACGGACGAGGACTTCGTCCCGCTGGCAGCCGGGCCCTGCGTGGGGGAGTCGCCGGAGTGCATCTTCATGGAGGCCGAGGCCAGCGGGGTGTTGTCGAGGTGACTGGACAAGGGGGCGAGCACTGTGGCCACGGCCAGGACCGACAGGACGGCGGTGCGCCCCAGAATCCCGGAACCGGTGCGACGGCGGACGGGACGCACGGGGGCGGGTCCGGTCGAGGAGTCACGGTGGATGTCCGGCTTCGATGTGGCCGTGGTCCTGGCCGACGACGTCGCGGCGGCAGCCTCATCTGCGGCCCTGCTCCCCTTGGTCTCGGCGGCCGTCGTCTCGGGCTTGGCCTTCTTGGTGCTCCGGGCGGCCTTGATGGCACGAATGGCCGCTTCGTCTGCCAGCGGCACCCCGGCCTTGCGGGCGGCCATGATCTTGCGGACCTCAGGGACCTCGATGGTCTCAGCGCCACGGAAGTCCGTGATCCGCTGTGAGAATCGGATCTCATGAGGGACTTCGGGAGCGAAGGGCGTCGCGGTCGCTTGCTCCGTTGGCGCTGACGGTTCGGCCTGGGGTGTCTGGGCGGCGGCGCGGTCCACCTGCGTGCCGGGGGCTCCGAAGAGGGCGGCATGGTGGGTGGTGGAGGCCACGACAGGCTTGGCCGAGGCCGCTGAGGCGGCCGAGACGCCGGTGGGAGCCGCAGCGGCACGTTGCTGGCGGCGGCCCCCAGAACGGGAGGCGGTCTCCGAGACCGTTCCGGCCTTCGGCTCAGCAGCGGCGGTCTGTCCGGCCGCGTGACGGTGGCGCTGTGTGCTGCTGGGCGAAGCAGAAGCCGTGCCGCTTTCGGCCCACCACGGAGTTGTGCCGGTGGGTTGACTGGCTGTCGGTCCGAGAGCCGAGGTGGACTCGGCCAGTGAGGCCGCGACCAGGGGCGTCAGAGCCGAGGGCGTTGACGGTGCGGCCGAGGGCGCGGCCTGTTCGCCACGATGAGAGCGGTGCTGGTCGTGGCGGTTCCCCGAGCGGACCTCGGGTCGGTGGGACTGGTGCTGCGGTGTGCTCTCGACGGCGGGGTTCTCCCGCGTCTGCTGGGTGTCCTCAGGAACCTGGGCCGAGCGCAGGTCCTTGCGGGAGCGCCGGGTGGGACGGGTGTCGTCGGAGTTCTGCGATGAGGAGGAGAAGACGGACGGGGCCGCAGACGCGGCGTTCTGACGCCGGCGGGCCATGCGGCTCATCGGCGCAACGGGCTGCGACTCCACCGGGGCTGTGGGAACCGAGCGCGACGATCCTCCACCTGAGCGTGTTCCCGTCCGGGCGCCCGATACAGATCCCGGAGGGACCGCCGGTGCCACGGGCCGCTGCGGATGGTTCTGCTTCTGCGGGGCGAGTGGAACGTCCGGCAGAGCCGATGGACTCGGAGCGGTGACGGGACTCGAGGCGGCGCCGCTCTCGGCACGGTGAGCGTGAAGGTCGCGACGTGAGCGGCGAGTGGCACCTGCGACGTGAGTGGTGTGCGTCGTCGACGGTGACGACGGGGCGGCTCCGACCTGCGCCTCAGCGACCTGGCGAGCGGCTTCGGCAGCACGTTCCGCCTCGCGACGCTGGCGTCGACTCATGGGCTGCGGGGTCACGCGGGAAGCCTCCAGGTGGCTGTTGTCATAGGGGAAGTCGTTGCTGCCGGCAACCCGGCGATCACGACGTGGCGGCTGCCAGGGCGACAGCCTGGGTTGTACTCGGTTAAAACAGTAGCGGTCTCCTGTGGGTCTCGCCAGGAGAACCAGCACACCTTTGTGTGACCTGTACTTCTCACACAAATCTCAAGGTTCCGTCCGCAGAGCCGGCCTTGAGCCAGAAACACGTGTCATCCGAACGAATCAGCACCTGGTCACCACTGCCTGCGCAGCGGTCGACGATGGTCTCCCGAGGCGGCACGAGCTGTGGGTACCCGCTGACTTCACCGCTTAAATCACAATTTAATCACGGCGCTGGTACTCCTCGCGCTGCATGGCGTCGTTGACCTCGCCGACGAGCTCTTCGAGGATGTCCTCCAGGAAGAGGACCCCGACGAAGCGTCCCTGCGCGTTGCGCACGTGCCCGAGATGGGCCCCCGAGCGCCGCATGGCTGCCAGCGCCTCCTCGACCTCGTCGTCGTATCCGACGGGCACGAGTGCGCGTGCGCGCCAGGCGGGTACCGGCTCGGTGCGCTCGGCGCCGTCGGCGTAGAGGATGTCCTTGAGGTGCAGGTAGCCGGTGATGGCCGGTTCCTCTCCCCCCATCGGCTGCGGCCTGATCGGCCACGAGCGGGAAGCGGGAGAAGCCGGTGGAGGCCACGGCCCGTTCCACGTCCTCCGGGGTGCAGTCCTGGGGCAGGGTGACGAGCTCACTCAGGGGCACCATGACGCTGCCGGCGGTCTCCTCGGAGAACTCCAGGGCGCCGCTGAGCAGGCCGGTGGAGTCCTCCAGGACGCCTTCGGCCGTGGAGCGCTCGACGATGGAGGCGACCTCCTCGGCATTGAAGGCGGCGGAGATCTCCTCCTTGGCCTCGATGCCCAGGACTTTGAGGGCCCCGTTGGCGAAGCCGTTGAGAGCGTTGACCACGGGGCTGAAGACGCGCGAGCACCACACCAGTGGCGGGGCCAGCCAGCGCACAGCCTTCTCCGGTGAGGCGATGGAGATGTTCTTGGGCACCATCTCCCCGGCGACGACGTGCAGGCCCACGACGATGACCAGGGCGATGACGACGGCGACGGCGTGGGAGCCGGCGTGCCCGACGCCGACGGTCGCGAGCAGGGGCTCCAGGGCATGGGCGATGGCCGGCTCAGCGACGACGCCCAAGCCTGTGGAGCACAGGGTGACGCCGAGCTGGGCGGTGGCCAGCATGCGCGAGACGTTCTGCAGGGCCCACAGGGCGGTGGCCGCACGGGCGTCGCCGGCCTCCGCCAACGGCTCGAGCTGGCTACGGCGCGAGGAGGTGACGGCGAACTCGGCGCCGACGAAGAAGGCGTTGCCGGCCAGGAGGATGACGGTGACCACCAGGGCCAGGGGCGTGCTCATCGGCACTCCCCCTCAGGTCTCTGATCCCCAGAAGCGGCCTCTGGGTCCTTGGGGCGCACGTGGAGGCGGGTGACGCGGCGCCCGTCCATGGCGTCGACGGTCAGGGAGGCGTGAGTCAGCTCGACGACGTCGCCGACGACGGGGATGCGGCCGAGCTCGGTCATGACCAGGCCGCCGAGGGTCTCGTAGGGGCCGTCGTCGGGGACCTGGATGGCGGTGCGGGTGGCGAGCTCGTCGGGGCGCATCCACCCCGGGACGACCCAGTGGCCAGAGGGGTCGAGGTGGGCTCCGGCGCGGCGGCGATCGTGCTCGTCGGCGACGTCCCCGACGACCTCCTCGACGGCGTCCTCGAGGGTGACGACGCCGGCGGTGCCGCCGTACTCGTCGACGACGATCGCCATCTGGGAGCCCTGGGCGCGCAGCTCGACGAGCAGGTCGGCCAGCGGCATGGTCTCGGGGACTCGGGGCGCGGGGGTCATGAGGGAGGTGGAGGCCACCGGCACGTCGGCGCGCCGCTCGTAGGGGACGCCGATGGCGCGGCGCAGGTGGACGATGCCCATGACGTCGTCGACGTCGCGGCCGATGACGGGGAAGCGGGAGTGGCCGGTGGCGCGGGCCAGGTGCACGACGTCCTCGGCGGAGTCGTCGGCCTCGAGGGTGTGGAGGCGGCCGCGGTCGGTCATGACGTCGACGGCGGTCAGCGCCCCCAGGCCGATGGAGCGGGTGAGCAGGGTGGCGGTGGAGGCGTCGAGGGTGCCTTCCTCGGCACTGTGGCGCACGAGGGAGGCGAGCTCGCCGGCGCTGCGGGTGCCGCTGAGCTCCTCGGCGGGTTCGATGCCCATGGCGTGCAGGACGGCGTTGGCGGCGCCGTTGAGCAGGACGATGAGGGGCTTGAGGAGGGTGGTGAAGCCCATGAGGAAGGGCGCCACGAGGCCGGCGGCACGCATGGGGTCGGCCAGGGTGGCGTTCTTGGGGATGAGCTCGCCCATGACCATGGAGAAGGCGTTGACGACGATGAGGGCGATGACGACCGCGGCGCCGGTGGCCACGGAGACGGCCATCCAGTGGCTCATGAGGTCGGTGAGGAGGTTCGCCAGAGCGGCCTGCATGGTGTAGCCCAGGAGCACCGTGGTCAGGGTGATGCCGACCTGGGCGCCGGACAGGAGGGTGGACAGGCGCCCCAGGGCGCGCCGGACGACGGTGGCGCGCCTGTCCCCGGTGGCGGCGCGGGTCTCGACGGTGGAGGGGTCGAGGGCGACCAGGGAGAACTCGCCGGCCACGAACAGGGCGGTGCCCACGGTGAGGATCACGCCGACGGCGATCATGAGCCAGTCGGTCATGCGGGCCCCTCCCCCACGTGGAATGCGGCGTGGACGCTGGAGGCGGACGAGTCGGGGTGGGGTTGGTCAGAGGCGGGCGAGGAGGCGCGGTGCGTGCGGGTGCGGCGCCTGCGGGCCCGACGGAAAGCCGATCGCATAGTGACCGAACGGTACCACCGCGGCAGTAGTGAGGCCGAGACCGGCGCCAGGCCTCAGGTACGCATCGCCGGGGCACTGATTTCTCACGATTCAGGTAACCTACGCCACAGACTAAGTCAGCATGGAGGTTGCGATGCTGCCACGGAAGCCACAGAAAGCGGTCCACTCAACCGACCCTGGCCAGTCCGGCTGGTGGCTCCTTGCGCCAGTTGGAGGCATCGTCGCCGGCGCAACCATCCCTTACCTCAGCACACTCGGTCCCAAGTGGGCCGCAGCATGCGTGGAACTCAATGCCATCGGAATGCCATCGGAGGACTAACCGTCCCGACACCTCAGTTCCGCGAGCGGATCTCAGCAGGCTTCGCGTTCGAGGACGGCTTGAGGACGTCGAGGGTAACCTGAGGATGCTGCTGCGAAAGAAGACGGAAATGGGAAGTTCGATCTTTATCCAGGTCCAATTTATTGCGACTCCAGAGAATCGTTCCAAGGTCGAGCTCTTCGAGTCCCACTGGTTTGCAGAGCCAGGAGTCGACCAGGTCGTGATCCGCCACGAACGGACACATGCGGGACAGACGGTCCGGCATGACCAGTATCAGAATCGGGAAGAGTTGCGGCAGCCTTGCAGGTATCTGTGGGAGAGCGTTGTAACTATGCAGGACGGCACCGTGGTGCCCTGCTGCAAAGATTTCGACGCGAAGGCACCGCCGGGTAACGCTTTCGAGAAGGATCTGGGTGAGATATGGAATGGGGATGTTGTGCAGTCGATGCACCGCTCGCACATTGACACTAATTATGACGCCATCTCATTATGTGCGAATTATTCGGGATGGCAGGGAGAGCCAGCGTTCCCCGCGAAGGAAACTGAGGAACGAGTTCGTGGATTCGCGCACTTGAAGAGTTCATTCCGCGACGAGCCACGACATATGAGGGTGTGGGAATGATGGTCGACACATTGTCGGTGGATATTGTGGCGCGGGTGCGACAGGCGGTAAATACCAACGAGTACTCCAGGTGCGAAATATTCGCTTCCCCCTTTGCAAATGTTTCGGTGCAGACACATCCTGCCCTCATGCCCCTTCTGCGCTCACACGTCTACTACCCTGATACACCATCGGCAGCAGACATCTTCTGGTCGGTAAGTGCCGTCGAGAGTGACTATCTCTGGGATTTCGCAGTCGAACAGTTAAATCCTGTATGGATGCCTGTCTTAGATTATGGCGCGGACGGTCATGTCGTCGATGTCGATCAACAAGCCCGCCTCATCATGATCCCGAGTACGAGAACCGTAATCGTCCGGGATCGCGCGGAGAAGAAGGTCTACATAGTTGGCAGAGATGTTCGAGGTCTTTTCGTAGAGCTGTATCGGGTTGTCCGGGGCGTTCACACGGCGTCGGCCATCAACAGCGGGGCGATGGCGTTCCACTCCTCGTCGGTTGTTCGCCAGGGTCATGGGGTCTGCTTCGTAGGTGATAAGGGCGCAGGGAAGTCGACGGCGTTGCTCGCTGCTGCCACGTCTCATCTCGACGGGCTGAGTATTCTTACGAATGACAAGGCGCTTCTCCATTTTGATCGTGACCTGGAGATCCTGGCGTGGCCTAGTGTTGTCAATGCGGGCGCGGGAAGCCTACTGGCTCTGGGCGGCGACCGCGTTCTCAAGCCGGAGTTTCATTACCGGTATGGTGCGATGGCCTACCTACTTCTCGATCTTCCACTGATCGAGAAGTTGTCGACGGGCGATGAAGCTTCGATGCCCGCCAAAGTGATGTTGCTGCCGGAAGAGATGCGCCGTGCACTGGGTGCCTCGTTTTCCACTGAGGGCCGCATCGTCGCGATTATCGAGAGCGAGCTCGCGCTGGACGAGCCGCACAGCCGCTTCGAACTCGTCTTGGACGCCGATGAGCGAGCGAACCTCGTCCGCCGGAACGCGCTCACCGACTGGACCAATCATCCCGACTGGCTCGGTCTCATCACCACGTCTCCCGGGGAAGAGAGCGTCATAGGTCGGCTAGAGGAGGTGGCGGACGACGTCGTGATAGCAAGACTTCGAGTTGGGAGTGATGGAAAAGATGTGACAAGGGGCCTCATCGCCGCTTTCACTTCCTCCAAGTCTCCTATCGAGTTGGGTACGGAGATCGCCGCAGGCCCGCTTCCCACTTACCACTTCGGGGTATATGCGCGCATTGTGCGGGACGGCCGGCTGTTGTGCGTGAAAAAGACACGCGGTCCCTACACTGGTCTGCTCGACCTCCCCGGCGGGCAACCCGAATTCGCTGAGAACTGGGAAGATGCCCTCCGACGCGAGTTGACCGAGGAGGTGGGTGCCGAGTCCGTGTCCATCTCTAGTTGTGCTCGGTTCTCGCTACATGTCGAATTTAACGCCGCTGGCGAGAATATCGACTTCCACCACCATGGAGCCGTCGCAGATGTGCACCTGTGGAGCGCGCTTCCTGAACACGGAATGTCGTCATCGGACACGAATGGATGGGAGTGGTTCGATCTCGGATCAGGTGACCGATTGTGTCTCAGTCCCCTCGCACGATCGGTTCTAGACGGATGAGGGCATGTGGCCGTCCTCCGACAGAACTGCGACTCGCGGACGACTCGGAGCTCCAGGAGCTCCGTCCTGCGACGTCGACAGCCCACCACGCCACCCACCTCGGCAACTCACACCATGACGATGCTGGGGCCTGCCAGGCCGCGTCAAACGTACCACGGCCAGGGTACCGGGCGCTCAGCCGGATAGATCCTCCTCCGGGAGCAGTGGCGGGAGCTCTTCGAGACCGACCCGAATGCTGGCCTGCACGCCACCCGGAGTCACGGCCTCGAACGGCCTTCGCGCCGGCAGCCGCCGGTGGTCCCGCGCCGGGCCACCATCACGCCTCAGGCCGCCTCTCCTGCGCCGT
>BNJS01000750.1_pt1 | contig 97964 bp, 145 predicted proteins | sample 8540461 | NCBI WGS metagenome assembly BNJS01 (sample SAMD00202454, study PRJDB9452) | human saliva metagenome | isolation source: human saliva | place: Japan | reverse complement strand
CGCATTACACGCTGAAGGTAAACTAGTGCAGGATGACCTGGCTGGCGCAGGTCATCGCTCGGCTGATGGTCAGCATACATCATCTGTGACCGTTTGCATGGAAGTCGCCTGAGCATCTGCGGCAGTTGATCGCCAGCGAACTGGTTTTCACCTCGAGCACTACGCGACAATTGTCAGCTTTCAGCGGGAGCTTTACAGGAAGCAGCAACAGGCAGGAGCCCATGCCGACCAGTCGCACTATATATCCATCGTTTTCAGTGTATTACGCAGCACACACCAGCACCACCAAAGACATACCAAGCATAATGTCCGAAACATATAATACGAGAGAGATGCCGCTACTATAATGACATAACCATTAACATAAAGGAGCGCATATGCACTACACCATATCCCATTACCACGACAAAATAACGGAATGTAAGGAGTTTCTATTGTCGGCTCTTTGGCTTTGAGGTTTGTATTCAGTTGATTGGTACGTGCAGCTCTTGCATAGGCATAGTGGCGCAGAGATCGGCCTGATGCAGCCACCCTGCCAACCAGCCACAAGATCCCAAGCGGCATCACGGGTCATGGTATTATTTACTCACTTGAGGCTGCTGGATGCGCAGTGAATATGAGCGGATTAAAGAGCCGTGATGTTGCAATCAGCCCATCCACTCACCACTGAGGCATGCCAGACTCACTTTTGTGTGCGCGATCCAAGTGGTGTAACAGTCGATATCGTCCAGCAAGCAGAAGAGAATAATGGGTGATGCACACCTATACCGTTGATGGGCGGGTGCAGCAATTTCCGCAAGCAGGTGGCTGGTATTATGTCGCAGTGCCGCAGAGGTATACAGAGATGCTCCAACCACTAGCGGTGCGTGTGCCTGATTGCGGTTCATGCGGTGGTGGGAGAGGTGTCGTGGGATACCTCACTACTGCCAATGGGTGATGGTACCCATTTCATTCCGCTGCCTGCTAAGGTGCGGCGGGTAAACCAGCTCAATGTGGGGAGCTGCGTCAACCTCACGTTTACGATTCGTCGCCCAGCAATGTGACGCTCACCGTGCATTCTTGTATAATAGCACTATGCCACGCCCACCACACCACAGCAAAACCAATGCGCTACGCGCTGCTGCTCCGCGCATTAATGTTGGCTGCAAGCACGAGGTGAGCATGGATCGCCTCAAGGCGGACTTGATGGAGCTGGGCTTTCATAGCGTCGTCCGCATAATCAACAGTGGCACTCTTTTTGATAGCAGCGAGCCGGAGGAGGCGATCCAACGCACACTGGCGCGCTATTTTGACGCGGCCTCATGACTTCCCAGTGCCGTTTATCATCATCAGCGCCGCCATGCTCCGGCAAGAGGTGGCTCCAGTTACCCAGCTGGTGGCAAGACGAGCACTACCGGCGGGATGCGCTGTCTCTTGCCAGAGGCGGACAAGGCGACTTGAGGCAGAGGCAGCCACCTGGGCGGACGATCGCGAGCAGCTCTATTTTGGGCGCACGGCGTTCTTTTTATTGTAATCACAATCAAGCCGATTATCTACATCGAAACTACCATAAAAAGCTACTCAAAGCCCGATTTTATAAGCGTTCACGATCCGTAATGGCAAAACCTTCCAGAAAAATAATTGAGCTGACTGGAGGACCAATGAATATCTACGCCTATCAACGCCCTCGCTTGGGCCTATTGCCGACGACAAGGCTTTGCGCCAGCAATTTATTGCGGTGTATGATGCCAAGACGCACCAGCAGGTCGTGCGCTTTTGCCGCGCGTGGTCATCGGCTCACGAGCTCACCCGCCACACCTTCCCCATGTCAACGGTGACATTGCTGACGCGTATGCTGGTATGGAGCAGTGGCTTGCTGGCAGGGCGAACTACCACGCGGCCCGCAACGCAAGCTTTCAGGATTGGCCGCCAGGCGCGCTATCAACCAGCCGAGTAGCGGAGCGTTTCTTGCGTACTATGGCGCAGCTCACGGCGAGCCCGCATGTGAAATATCACGGGCTGTGGGCAAGCGACTTTGCCATCACCCTTATCAACACCATGCACCCAAACGATGAAGCGGCAGTGCGTGACGAACTACAGCACAGACTACAACTTTTTGACGCATTAACTAAATTTTAAATATAGATACGTGTATAAGAGGTGCGTTCGATGCGGTAGCATAACCTGCAGCTGGTGAGCAATTGAGCCAGCTCCACAACTTCGCTATACTAAAGATATGACAAATGCGCAATCACAGCCACTCCTCTACGAGCACATTTGTGCCGATCCAATGAATGCTCATTTTGCGGCACGGGGTTGACCGCCGGTGTATAGTGCCTCGGCGCGCTCGCGCATCATCATTGTTGGCCAGGCGCCGGGCCGTATTGCTCAGGAGACAGGAGTGCCGTGGAATGATGCCAGTGGCCGCCTTTTGCGGCAGTGGCTTGGCGTGAGCGATGAGCAGTTTTTACAACCCGATCTCTTTGCGCTTATCCCAATGGATCTTTACTACTCCCGGCAGGGGCGTGCATGGCGACTTACCGCCACGCAAGGAGTTTGCTGGGAAAATGGCACTCAAAGCTCCGTGCCCAGATGCCAGCAGTGCGCCTACGATTCTGGTCGGTGCTTGTGCGCAGAAATACTATCTTGCTCACCAGGCAGAGAAGAATCTAACAGAAACGGTGGCGCATTTTGCGCAGTATTTGCCACGGTATTTTCCGCTGGTACACCCCTCGCCGCTGACTGCGCGCTGGCGAGCGCGTAACCTATGGTTTGAGGCAGATGTTGTTCCAGTGCTGCGACGAAGGTTTTGCCAAAAGCTTTAGAGTAATTATAAGAGCGTGTGAGTACTGTCGGGGTGATGGCTCAGCCTGTATTTCGTATCCGATAGAACGCACCATGAATATTATTCGAACAAGATAAAAACGGACACAACAGAGTCGTACAATAGTATGCAAAACACTTCTCGTGTCCATAAAAGTATGGTATAACCAAGTGTGTGAGACGATCCCCAGAAACAACTCTAGACAATGCATATTTCACATTAGTGCAGCAGATTTTTCACAATCGGATGGAAGACGTGGAGATGCTCCTATACCGTGGTTGGCGGGCTCGGTTTGCACGCAGTGACTCATGCCGAGGAGATCGATTGGGATGATCAGCGGTGCGGATTGGTACTATCTATCTGCCGCGGCGACGTGAGAGTAATGGCACGGTGCGGGAGATCGACACATTAGTGCATACGACAGGTACGAGTAGCAGCATATCGAGATGAGATGAAAGATGCGCTGGGTGGATTGCTTGTCCCTTCGGTATTTGGCCTCAGCCATATGGCACTCCACTAATGAATACACTCAAAGGTTTGAGCCATTTCACTGGTGATCGCTATCTTAAAGAGGGCAACGGGGGTGAAAAGGAACTTTACTGGCGTCTTGCTGGCAGCGAAACGAAGATTCCACTTGAAAGCCTTGATCCTTGGCGTGTCGAACAAGACGGCCAAACAGTTTGTACTATTCCTGGCCCCGTTGCTCAGCTCGGTGCGTATTATAACCGATCGATTACTGGCGTGCGCAAAAAGGATGAAAGGAAACCAACAGGGCTCGAGAACGTTGTTATGCCGAACGGCAAGATCAGCGATATCCCAAAGGAATATCGCGAGCAATACTTTGCCTTTCTTGAGCAAGCAGAGAAGGTCAAGCAGGCGCGACAAAGACTTGGTTTAACTGCACCAAAGCGCGCCTCTGGAACGTCTTGAAGAGGAGAGAATGGGCTGTTAAGCTTGCTCAAGGCGAGCACGATGGTTTGTTTCGGCCGTTTACTGGCAAACAGTAGCTTCGCGCTATAATAGAGTATGAACGCCGCCCTCCACGCTAAGCTCAAAACACTACCCCGCAGCCCGGGGTGTACTTTCATAAAGTCGGCGAGCGGGGAAGTAATTTATGTCGGCAAGGCGGCAGTGCTGCGCAACCGAGTACGGCAGTATTTTCAGGATTCGCGTGGACGGGATAATAAAACCATGGCGCTGGTAGCGGAGATCCACGATACGGATTGGATCGAGACCGAAAGCGAGGTGGACGCCCTCTTTCTCGAAAGTGAGATGATCAAGCGCTACATGCCGCGCTACAATGTGCTGCTGCGCGATGATAAATCACAAACCTTCGTGCGAATCAACATGAAGAGCCAGTGGCCGGTAGTGAGCTTTACGCGCAACCCGGCGGATGATGGTGCCGACTACTACGGCCCCTTCTACAATGGCTTTGCGCTCAAAAAAGCCCTGCGCTACCTGCGGCCAATCTTCCCATACCTGACGCACGAGCGCCGGCCTGGGCAATCAAAGCTGGATGAAGATTTAGGGCCTGAGCCCCAAAATCAGCGACGGCTCGCAGGCCTACAGCCAACCTGCGCACCCTGATTAGCTACATCAAAGGCAACCGCAAAGCAATCGCTGCCAAGCTTGAGCGCGATATGAAGACAGCCGCCGGGCTGCACGAATTTGAACGAGCCGCCCAGCTGCGCAACAAGCTGCGCGCCATGCAGGAGCTGCAGCGCCGGGTGATGTTTGGTGATAAGGAATTCTTGGCTATTAGTAAGGACCGGGCCCTGGCGGACTTGACCACGCTGCTGGGGCTCGCGGGTGAGCCAACCCGCATTGAAGGCTACGATATCAGCCACATGAGTGGTCGCCAGGTGGTGGCGAGCATGGTGGTGTTTTCGCAATGGTGTCAGTGACCGGGCCGAGTACCGCAAGTTTAAAGTGAGCGAAAAACGACGACACTGGTAGCATGCATCGACGTCATCTTTCGCCGCCTCAGTGAGCGCCATATCAAGAGCTGGGGCACGCCGAGTCTGCTGCTGATTGACGGTGGCAAAGGTCAGCTAGCGGCAGCAATTGCGGCTCGTGACGCGCGTGGGGTGCATGTGCCGATCATCAGCATTGCCAAAGCGCGAGGAAGAAATCTTGGTACACAAAACTGGCTCGCAGGTGGGGCTGGCGTACATTCACCAGCTGCGCAGGCCGAGCGCCCGAGCGGTATCACGCGCTACGAGGATGGCGATGTCTACGTGATTAACCTCCATCGCGCAGCGCAACGCTGGTGCGCACCCAAGAATTTGCGGGGTAGTAGTACTAGCCAGGTAGTCACTTCGCCGCTTGCAGCCAGTGACATTACCAAGCTCTTCCAGCGGATCCGTGATGAGTCACATCGCTTTGCCGTCAGCTACCACACAGCGCTCCAGCGCAAAGCTGGCGTAAAAAGTGCGCTCGATGGCATCCCGGCGTTGGCCCCAAAACAAGCAAAAAAACTGCTGCGGCAGTTTGGCAGTGCGCGGTGATTATGCGCGCCAGCCAAGCAGAGCTGGCGGCAGTCGGGGAGGGCGCGCAGCGGATTCGGGGGCTGCGGTAGATGAGACATACTCAACCAACGACACGGTCAGTGGGATTCACATCCCCCTTACGCGTAGCTGCCCGCCAATCCAGAACTTATGTACCAGCACCAGAAGGGAATCTCCCTAGATGGTTACTACGTCGCGTTGTAGCGATGCGTGCTAACTCACTTTGCTTAGTGGTACACTGTGTTCGAGAAGAAACTGAGTCACTAGCAATGTAACGTGCAACCTCTTTCTGAGATCGACAAGACGAGCCTCTTGTACTGTCAATGAATCGCTCGTCAGAGCAAACAGCAACCACTTTTTCCCGTCGAATACAAGGTAATCAGAAATGCCAGTCTTAGAGATAACGTCTGAAATTTCAGACCACGGTACGACAAAAATCTGTTCACCCATCTCCTCGTCGGCAACGTACGCATGGTATTCAAAGCGAGAAGGTAACGAGAGTTGATACTTGACAACGCGGATACGCGTCATACTGATATTGTATTGCTTGGAATGTTCATATACCCATTGATTTCACATCCTTGTCACGCGTCGCTTAGCGTCGTCATAGTCGCCCTGCATGAATGATCTCATAGGCTTTTGACCCTGTCTCGTCATATTCTTGGAGAAACTCAACTTTAACCCAGTGGTGAGCGGAGTTGGCGAAATAATTCACCAAACTCCGTGAACCCACCGCCGTCGATTGTCATGTCTTGATAGTTTTGAGGAGGGTAGTTGAGATTACTAAGATGCTGCATAGTTAGTCATGAACACCGTCATTATACTGCATGGCGCACAACCCGAATCGCCTTTGCTGGGTCTTTATACGCGCGAATTGTCGATACCGCCGGCAGTGCGGCGTGTTCTCCCTCGGTCTGGGCGAGGATGGTGGCTGGCTCACAGAAGGTGAGCGTGATGTCAGTGATTCTTTCGGCTGGCGTGTGGCCCGTTACGGCACTGCAGGCAAAGGGGATATTTTTCCAGACAGACGAGAAGTCGGCTTGATGGTAGCCAAAAAAGTCGGTCTGCGGGTAGTCGATCGACGAGCGGATAACGCGCCCCATGCGCTGGCTATTGATCATCATCACATCGGTCAGACCAGCCTGCTCTTCGGCAGAAAGGATGGTGTGAAGGGTGCGAAGGTGTTGCGTGCAGATAAGTGGTGGCAACTTGCCCCATGCTGCGCACAAGCTTGGTGCGGGGTGGTGTGCGGCGCAGACGTTCGCGCGATGCTGCGCCAGCGAAACCACTAGCAACCAAAGCAGTTAAGCCAAGTGTCATATAGCCCAGGGGCGTATCGCCACGGCTCGCCATTCACCCTCAATGAGAGTGGCTGATGAGTGATGATGCGATGGTTAGCCCTGCAACACATGCCAGTGGATCGCGCTGGCCTCTGCGAGATCGTTGCAACTGCCATAGCCAATAAAGCTATACACTGCGCTATCAAGCTCAGCCCTCAGCCCCTGCATTTACCACCTGCGTACTCGTACCATCACCTGCCGCACTGATGATATGGGTGCCATCCGGGAGGCGATCGGCAAGATCCTTGATGTTGTCTTCAGCCCGCGAAAAGCGCGTCGTTAGGGTGTCGTATGTAATGCCCGCCGTACCAAGCCGGTCAAACACACCAGCCTGCACCTCGCGATGGCGGGTGCTATAAGGGTTCTGGACGATGACGAGCTTACGATCATACATGCATAGAAACAAAACACTCCTATGCAACGTGTGGTGTTCCTCCTTATGGTGCGGGTAGAGGGAGTCGAACCTCGTCTCATGCTTGGGAAGCATACATAATAGCCGTTATACGATACCCGCGCTGGCTGTCATTATCAGGCACCTTGCAGAGCAAAAAGGCTAACTGCTGTTTATTGCGAAGGCGCAAAATGCGAACGCGTTTTCCGTGCTTGGTAGATAATACAGTGGATAGGGAAGACGAGACAATACAAAGCTTAGAAGAATTGAGACTTTGAAAGCTCTTGCCTGAGCAGTGGTTTTTAGTACAATAGGAGTAGCAACAGGTGTCTGCCTGTGGCTCTTTAGCTCAGTTGGTAGAGCAGAGGCCTGAAAGAGCCTTGTGTCACTAGTTCGAGTCTAGTAGGAGCCACCAGTAAAAGCACTCTCTTTGAAATAAGAGGGTGTTTTACTTTTAATATGGTACAACTCACCCACAAACAAGACGTCCGTGTATAATAAGCACTATGAAATCGCTCCGTCAGTCCACACCGCTCTCCTGGCAACGCCTTGCTCTGTTTGCGCTCTGGGTTATACTTGCGATTGCACTGTGCAGTGCTATTGCGTATGGTGCTTTGTTTTTATACCACGCCGCGTGCAGCCCCATCCAGTCCGGCAGCTTAGGCAAAAAGAGGAGTTTCCAACAATAGATACGAAGAAGTTATCGCCTGTCCGAGCGAAGATCATCACGACTGCTCACCAGCAATTTGACACTCCCCAGCCTGGTACATTCTACAGCCAGGGCGAGCGGCAAGATTGGTGTGCAAACTTCGTTAGCTGGGTGCACCAGCAGGCGGGTGTGCCATTTCATCAACCCACACAATGGTGGTTGGCGCATCCCTGGCGTGCGTAGCCTCGAAACGTACTATCGCACGACTGGTCGCTGGCACTCAGCCGATAGTAGCTATACACCCCAGCCAGGCGATGCCGTCCTCTACGACACAACGAGCTCGCGTGGTGAGCACGTTAATATCCTCCTGCGCTACCAAGATGGCAAGCTCACCACCGTTGGTGGCAACGAAGGCAACGCAATCCACGTTAGCACAATCGAGCGAGTAGCCGTTGGCAAAATTCGTGGCTTTGGTGCGGCAGAGTAGGGATACGTATCTTTTCTGCGTTATCTAATAGATAGTGAGAATTGGGTATAATTTATTTTCTGCTTCTCCAAAAGCAAGAGGTGAGTACGCAATAGCCGCACGTACATATCCTAGAATAGTGACGGAACGAAGTGCGCAAGAGCGAATAGTATGCGATTCATAGAAGAAAGGGCTTGAAATTTTACGCACTATTCCATATAATACAACTCAGCAACATGCGGGTTTAGCTCAGTTGTTAGAGCGCTTCCTTGCCATGGAAGAGGCCAGGAGTTAGAGTCTCCTAACCCGCACCACAGCATCGTCAATACAAACCCTCACCCTGAGAAACAGCCCTGTGGCTGTCTCAGCCGAGGACCGTCGCCCACCTCCTGTCGAGGTGGGCGATTTTCGTCGGGCAGCAATCCGTGCCACGGCGCGCAGCCGTGCGCTGGCCAGCTGGTCGAACGGCCGGATGAGCCGTGCTTCCAGGCAGACATCGCTGCCGGTGTCCGCTACGCGGACAGGGGCAGGGCGCCTCCATCAGCTCGACGCGTTGTCTCATCACCGGCGTCGTCCGGCTCACGACCAGCACGGCCGCCCAGATCCTTCGCCACTGAATCCGGTGTACCGCCCGTCGTTCCCGCCTGACTCCCACCACTGGGCTGCCGTCGCCCTACGGCAATCTCTTGCTCATCACAGCCACGCTGTCCATCAGGCTCATCACCAGCGCCCTTTCACACCATCGTCGTCCCCATCTTGCAGGCTCACCATGTCCATCACCACCTTCGCCTGGCAAGATGACCCGCCCGTCCTCATCCACCACCGGATTGACCAGCACCCGCTCGAAGAACACCTGGTTCAGCTGCTTCCGCAGGTGATCCGGCGCCGCCATATACAGCCGATAGCAGTCCTCCAGCAGATCGAGCGCCTGCTCCACATGCGCCCGCACCAGCTTGGCATCCGCCTGGTAGGCATCGAGCTGACGCTGAATCCCCGCCAGCTCTCGCCCCAGCCGATCCTGCTCCTCCTTGAGCAGCTCCAGCGGCACTGCTCCACCATAGTGAGCCTGCAGCAGCCTGCGCCGCTCATCCTCCAGGTTCGTCCGCCGCACCGTCAGCGACCGGACGTTCCGATCCTTCTCCCCCTCGATCCGCGCCAGCTCCGCCAGCAGATACCGCTCAATCTCCTGGCGATCCGCCTCACTGACGTGCAGCCGCCGATACACCTCCTGCATCTGTGCCTCCACCACTTCAATGAGCACCGCCTTGAAGGAGCAGTCATGCAGCCGCTGCCGCCTGGCGCAGATGAAGTAGGGGTACAGCACGCCCTTGCCATTCTTCGTGTTCTGCACCAGCAGCCGACTACCACACTGCCCACACACCACCGTGCTCTTGCAGGAAATGGTTATGCATCCGCTCCCGCTCGCCACTGCGATGGGAGCCCAGTACAGCCTGCACCGCCCGCCACGTCTCCTCATCCACCAGCGGCTCGTGCTTGCCCGCATACTCACGCCTGAACTGCACCACACCCTTGTAGTACGGGTGCCGCAGCAGCGTATGCAGGCGCCCCTTGGTGATGGGCCGAGCTGGCTTGCTCGGCGTCGCCGGCACGTCCAGCCCCAGTCCCTGCCAAGTGCTTGGCTAGTTGACTGACCGTCCAGCTGCCGGTGGCGTACTCGGAGAAGGCGAGGCGAGAAGGAGCGCGCTGTGGTCGAGCTCGACCGTCCGGACCTCCTGACCGTGCTCATCCCGCCCCGTACATTCACATACCCCAGTGGTGCCTTCCCCAGCGTCCCACCATTCCTGCTTTCTCGCCCATCCCCTTGATGACCCTCATTAGCCAGGTTCCGGGAGTAGAACTCAGCGATGCTGCTCTATGATGCCGTGCAGCAGCATGCCGCCGGGGTTTCTGGTCGATGTTCTCCGACGTTGACACCAGCCGGACGCCGGCGTCCTCGAAGGCCCGGTTGATCTCACGTCATCGGCCCGGTTACGGGCCAGGCGATCTAACTCTGGACGATGACGTAGTCGATGCCGCCGTCTTCCTTTGAGGTAGGCCAGCATCTTCTGCAGCTCAGGCCGGTTAGCGGAGCGGGCAGACTCTCCCGGTCAGCGAAACTCCCTGACCACCAGCGCGCCCATCGACTGGGCCTTGCGCTTATTGGCCTCCGCTGAGCGGGCAGGGAGAAGCCTTCCTCGCTACCGCCGCGTTGGGCCTGCTCGCGGGTGGAGACGCGGATGTGAGACAGCCCGCTTGGGGTCAGCTGGGCGGCCATAGCCGCAAACGGGTCAGCCCCAACTGCCGCTACACCGCCCATTGTGATCCTGCTTTCCATACACCAATCCTCGCGGTTTATGTTGTCTAGGCATGATAGTAGGAATGACCGCTGATATCGTTTGCCCTGGTGGAGTATTTGGACGACTAGAATGTTCTTGACTGCCCAAGCGTTTCGTTTAGCACGAGACTCTGGATCAGCAGCCATAGAATACGCGCTCTATCGGCTTAAATTCGCCTACAAAGTCGATGACCCTGGCGACTTACAAGCGATGGACGTTGCTGCAGGAGCTGTTGAAGTATACGACACACGCAAAGATAGTCTCACTCCGTATTACAAGCCGCCTGAATTGGTCGAACGTTTGTTAAATGGGCGTCATTAATGTTATATTTATACCATGGAGCATGCTCCAAAATTTGGCATAGCAACACTATGGGAGACAAAACGACAAAACGATCTATTTTGGCGTTCCGTACTTGCTTATGGCAACTACGAAGATAAGATTGCGTTGGCCACTGCTGATTCATTAAGCGAAAGTGAGCAAGAACAGATATCCTCACTGCTTGGACACATTGAATCGGTCATTCCTCAAAACTACTTGTACGATTCCGCGAGGCAGGAGCATTATCCGTTCTACGAGCTATCTTATCGCGAGATAGACCGGCAATCATACAACTCAATTCTGATGCACTATCCTGGCACAAATATCGACGACCCTGAATATATTGTCGTTGCAACAGATCTAAAGCAAGTAAAGATTCCTTTTCTAGAGAATATCGTGCAGTATTACGTCCCCCAGGCGGGAACGCTCTATACGATCAATGACTTTAAGCCAGGAAAGAACGAAGCTTTGGCCTATGAATTTGATGAACGTCGTGGGTATGGCACAACCATTACGCTGTATCATGGCGATGAGCGCAAAGCGACCTTTTATCGCAACTGGATTGTACATTGCCCAGAGTAGTTGACCACTACTTATATCGAGGGACGCCAGGCATCGGAGCATTGCCACCGGATGATTTCGCTGAGCATCATAATGATATGCCGTTAATTTACGGATGAATGAGGTGCAGTGTTGCGCGGTGCGCACTTCCGCTCTCGCATCGCCTCAAGTTCGCGCATCCACGCGCCTTCTTCGTTGTTCCACCAGGCAGGGCGGCTCGCCGTCGCCGAGGTGCCAGGCATGGAGGCAGACCAAGTGGGTGCCGCCAGCTGCGATCGATTCCATCTGGGGCACTATCTACTATCGTCAAGAAATTGTCTCAGGCCAATGTTTGACAATTCTTTCCAGCTTCTCCATACTAATGGCATTATCAACATAATCGGAGAAACTGCAATGAAAGTACTAGAAACAACGAAGGAAGGAACTGTTCAACTAACAAAGGAAGAAGTTCGCCTTATAGAGCAGTACCATTAGAAGTGTTCACGGAGCATTTCGACTTGAGTGCAAGACTCTGGCAGAACTGTCGCCATGCCATTCCATTTAAGCGCGCCGCTGAAATAATGCATCAATTTCCAGATCTTTTCCGCGCTATAATAAAGATGAAATAATTGTATTTATTACACAAATACCTGGGACCTGGCGGCGATGGCGGATCCAGCTGCTACCGCAGCGCAGTGCCTGCCTGAAGGGGCTACTCTGCGCCACACCACCGTCAGCGTACGCGACTTGCACCGAGCATAATGGTGCTGGGACAGTGTGAGGAGGTGGGCAGGTAATCCGCCAGACTGACTAAGAGGTCCAGTGACAAAAATCGGGCGGACAATCATCCATGTCACACGAGTGTTACTGCGTGACCGATCAAGGTTTCTCCGTTGTTTCCTCCCGCCTATATGATTAAATAGGAGTATGACGAACGAAGAGTTATCTCAACAAATAGTAGCACCCAGCGGCACGGTCGAGACATTAGCCAATACTATGACGAAGAAGTTTGAGCAGATCGATAAACGTTTCGAACAAATAGACAAACGCTTCGAGCAAATTGATCGACGTTTTGAGCACATTGATCAAAGGTTCGAACAAATAGATCAACGGTTCGATATAATCGACACACAGTTCAAAGCAGTGGACGAGCAGTTTGACAACATCCACAAGGACTACAAAGTATTGAGTGACATGATAAAGGATCTCGACTACAAGTGGGAGGAGCGCTTTAGCGAGCTCAAGGCAGGACAAAACCAAGTTGAAAGCTGGCCAAGATGAGGTACGAGCTGAGATGGCTCGCCTTCGCCGTAGTCTCTTCCACGAGTCTGGCAGCCGCGAAACCGCCGACGAAACCCTCTATAGCGATCTTGACCGCCGTCTTCGCCTCGTTGAAGCAAAGTTCCCAGACTTGATGCAGCAGGGAGTCTAGAGGTAGATTCGCCGGTGCCAAAGATCGACAGATACTACGCTACCGGTTCTATGGCATAACGAAGGACGGCAGCTATTTCTGTGTCCAGGTCAAGGAAGACATACGAACGAAGCGTAATGACTTCACGTCTATCTTCGACAGGAAGCCGCGCTAGATTAGCCTACAATAAAAATCTCCCGCGGTGTAGCCTAGAAACTACCTGCCGGAGATGGTAACACGGCGATCAACTGTGCCTGGTTATGATTATATGTTTTTGGCTTAATTGTCGATAGACGAGGCTCATAGCATAACATGATATAGTCATCTATAATTTATCACGGTCACTCAACAGAACAGAGAGAGGAACAGCAATACCTAGCAACAAGTACTGCATAACAATGGTATCGGTCGCAACCAAGGAGCAAGCATCAACTATTTCCAAGCACCTTGTTGCAAACCGACTTGCAGCCTGCGTTCAGATAACGAAAATACATTCCGTTTATGTCTGGGACGGAGAATGCCAAGAGGACGACGAGTTTCTCTTGCTGATAAAAACTGAAAAAAGCAAGTTTCCAGAGATCGAAGAGGCAGTGCAGCGCTCCACGACTATGATGTTCCAGAAATAATATGTTTAGATATTACAGATGGATCGTAGTGACTACCTCGCATGGATAACAGAAACTGTGGCATAAAGTTTTCCATGACTTTGCTTCAAATGTCACCGACTTAGCACTGTTATTTAGTATGGTTTTGTCTAATGAGGCGCATATAGTGAAGCTGAACGCAACTGACATTAGAGACAGGCCGGACGTGTCTTCTCCTAGCTGCTGCATCAGTGCCGCCACCTCCGCCTCCATCTTGACAATGAGTTCACGCTGCGAGATCTGCTGCTAGGGCGTACTGGGTAAGCCAGCGTCGTACTGCCGGGTGACGGCAACGCCTTCGAGCTCGACCAGGCCGATGGCAGCCTGGGTGGCGCGTGATCCAGCAGTCGTCGGGGTGTGCTCGGGTCAGTGCTGTGCCAGCCATCACCTACGCTCCCTGTTGCCCTAGCTCGGGAAAGTGGGCTTCAGGACGCGGAGGCGACGGTCGAGCCTCGCGGTAGTGGCTGTCTTGTGTGGAGAAGACGCTCTCGTGCATCGTGTCGCGCACGCCGGCTTCGATAATCATCTGCGGTTGATCCGTGAAATGTCGTGCTGGATGCTCGCCTGCGTCGCTTTCATGTCGGTAAAGTCCTCCTCCAGTTTCGGCACCGTGCTCTCCAGGGCGCGGTGCAGCTCGTCCTGCGTCTTGGCGATGGTCTTCTGTATTGACGATGTAGCCCTCTTCTCGTTCATCTCGCCGTACTTGGTGCGCAGATCATCTAAGCCAACCTGCAGGGTCAGCATGTTTGGCAACCAAATTGCTGGCTGGCCTTGAGGGTTGTCGTACTTAGTGGCCAGGTCATCCTGTCCTGCCTGCAGTTTGTCAAGCCATCCATCGATTGTTTCCTGAACCGCTTGTCGATCTCGTTGAATTTCTCGGTTACGGTTGCTGTGAGCGCTGCGATTTTGTTGTGAGAGTTCTTCATTCGTCATACTTATATTTAAACACAAAGCGGGCAGCCAAACAATGTCGGGACGCTTATTTGTGTCGCATTCAAAACCGGCGATAAACTGCGCAAATGTATCTCTACCAGGTGTTTTTATTGCAAAAATGCAACTAGGTGAATAGCCTGGATTGACATAGCTGGATACCTTTACCATGTATTGTCTCACCAGTTAGTAGTAAACACCCTTTAAAATTAGTTCTATTAATAATGTACAATAAGGGGATACATATTAAATATGCGACATGCAACGAAAGCAACAACGCTCATGGAATACAGATATAAAATTGCCTACAATGTGTGCTTACTTGCAGCGCTACTGTTGATCTATAATTCCATCAATACTGCATTTGGTGATGGTATTTCTGGTAAGACACCAGACGTTGCAGTTCATATCGTCATATTCTTTGCAGTAATGGCGCTTATACTGGCGGCTATATACTGCCGCTATAAAGACATGGGCTTGAAGAAGTGATGTACTGTGTGATACCAGTGCACACTCACCGCCGTGCTCTAGCAATCACCTCCTGATATCGCTCGACATAATTTTGCGCCATAATATTGGCAGAGAATTTTTGCTCAATGCTGGCCCGGCATGCGGCTGGGTCAATCTCGTCTACCCGGTTGGCATAGGCAAAGAACCTCGTCTTGGTTGCTCGCAAGGAAGCCATTGACGCCGTGGGTGATAATCTCGGGCATGGCACCGCGCTTCATCGCCACAACGGGTGTGCCACAGGCCAGTGCCTCGATGACTGCCATGCCAAAGGGCTCATCCCACTCGATAGGGAAGAGCAATGCCTTGGCATTAGCCACGAAGTCGAGTTTTTTCTTGCCACTGAGGTTGCCTGCATAAGTGATGCGCCGATGCTTGAGGACGGCCGGGAGGATGTGGTCGCCATAGTAGCGGAATTCTTCGTTGCGTCGGTAGTTGGTGAGCGGATTGGAGAGCTCAAGGAGCAGCTTACGGTTACTGCCGATCCCTGCGACTGTGCCCGCCATGCGGAGGCGCTTCTTGTACTGGGCAGCGTAGGCTACGGCGGTGGCTTGGCCTTTATCTTGGGTGAAGCGGGCGAGGGTGATGTAGTAATTTTGCTTTGCGCGAGACGAAGGGAGGGCACTGCAATCAATGGCATTGTGCACGGCTGGGTAGCAAATGGGGGACGAATCTCGCGCGGGGCTTTCGCGCCATTGCCTCTGAGATACACGTCATGTAGAGGCGGCCAGGATTCATATATTTGAGCTGTGGGCGATTATCCATCTGCCCTGCCTCAATAGTCTGCGGTGTAGAAAATGGTGGCCCATGGAAGGTATGTAACACTGGTGGCAATCCTGGTATGCGGCTCACTGGCGAGAAAAAGGCTGGCCCAATGTAGGGGTTGTGGTCGTGAATAATATCAAAATGGCCATCGGCTTCGATGGCGTGGAGGGCAAAATTGAGATGAGTCTGGAGGGCTTGGAGTGGTGCGTCGTAGTAGGGGTCATCGATGGTATCGAAGAGCTCGCGCTTGTAGTATGAGTGAGTTGGCGTGCCGTTGCGCATCCGCCGTGCGCCATTGGCGAAAAGCTCTACCTCAACATCATCGCGCTGCTGCAGTGCACGCACCAAACCTTCGACGACGAGCTCGATGCCGCCATAGCCTTTAATAGGTAGAGCGAGCCATGGTGGGGCAACAACTGCCACTCGTAGTGGCCGTGGGGGGGGTACTGCGGGGCGATCACTTGACGAACATTGTGTATCATTTTGTAGCATCATATAGCTAGTATAGCATAATCGAGCAAAATGTGGAGTAGTAGGGTATAATACAGATATGGAGTCATTTCATATCTTTAAGCCATGCGGCGATCATCTCGTGGCACACCTCTACGAGCATTTGGTGATGCAAACGCTGCATCGGCAGCTGTTTGAGGCAGGGTTGTTTCAGACGATTGACTACCAGGCTTATGGAATCGTCTATTCTGACGCTGGGGTGATGGGGATCGATGCGACGCTCACACCATGCAGGCCGAGCGCTTTGTAGCCCAGCTGCGCCAGCCAGTGGCGGAGTAGTGATGATGCGATGATCGACTGTGCGCTGCGGCAGATCATTGCCGAGAAGGGCTATCCGCTCACCTATCACGACCGGCTTGCCCTCCACGAGGCGCTGCACCAGCTTGATACCGAGCCGCGGTATGATGCTCAGGATATCGACGTATTGCAGTGCTTGGGCGAGACAGCGCCACGTGGCATCATTGCTCAGCGCGAGGAGTGGGAAGCAGATGTGATGGAGTATACGATTGATATATCGATCGATCTCGAGCCAGGCGACCCGCGAGCGGCCGTCTTCATTGAGCTTACGCATGCAATCCAGGGCCAATACCGCTGCGCTACTGCAGCGAACGATGGGCATTATAGCCACGGATATGATAGGGAGTGCACGGCTGGGCGCCATACCGAGCGGCAATATTTGCTCGTAACTGGCCGGGAGGATCATTCGGCCCAGGTCTACAACTTGTATGAGCTTATGATTCGGATGATTCGAGCCCAGGGTGGCTGGCAGCGCCTCTTAGAGCGCTTGCAGACGGTTGACTATCGAGAACAGTTTGCGCCCTCCATCGTCAACATGATCGATGACCTACGGATGGTCGTTGGGGCTCGTGGCTGGCGTCGAATTGCCACGGTAAAACGTTGGATGATTTGCTGATCTGCCTGACTATAGCAGTGTCGCACTGAGTGATGAGGCTGACGACGGCGAGGCTCTACACTATGCACCGCGATTGTGCACATTACCCTAGGGCAAACCAGCTGCTGGTAGTGATACTATAAGCAGTAAGGAAGGTCTGATATAATTCGGGCCGTTATTTTATGTCATGACAGATCCACAGTATATTCGTAATATTGCAATTATTGCCCACGTCGACCACGGCAAAACAACGCTGCTTGATGGCCTACTCAAGCAGAGCAATACATTCCGCAGTAATCAAGCCGAAATGGCTCAGACTCTCATCATGGACAGTGGCGAGCAGGAGCGTGAGCGCGGCATTACCATCACTGCTGGCAAACGACAGTCTACTACCAGCCTGCCGATGCTGAGCCAGCAGTTGACTACAAGATCAACATCATCGACACACCTGGCCATGCCGATTTTAGTGGCGAGGTGGAGCGCACACTTAACATGGCTGATGGTGTACTCCTCGTGGTCGATGCGCAGGAGGGCCCGATGCCACAGACGAAGTTTGTTCTGAGTAAAGCGCTTGAGCTTGGTCTAACACCGGTGGTGATTATCAACAAGATCGACAAGCCTGCGCGGCGCATTGCCGAGGTGGAGGACGAGCTAGCCGATCTCTTCCTCGAGCTTGCCACCGACGAAGCACAGCTCAAAATACCCGGTGTACTACGCTGCTGGCGCGCGAGGCAAAGCCTGGGCGGCACTGCCAAGTGATGCCAGTGAGCCAGCCAGCCTGGCACCGATCTTCCAAGCGATTATCTCGCACATCCCAGCGCCACAAGTCGCAGACGGGCCCTTCCAAATGCTCGTGACGGCTCTCAGTACGATACCTTCTTGGCAAATATGCGATTGGCCGAATCCATCGTGGGGTGGCTCAGCGTAAAGCGCTGACTCTCATCAAGACGGATGGTGCAACCACCAATGCTAAGATCGATAAGCTCTTCATCAGCCGCGGCCTCGCTAAAGAAGAGGTGAGCGAGGCAGGCGCGGGTGACATTGTCTCACATCGTTGGTGCAGCCGAAGCGCACATTGGCGAGACGCTCGCGAGCCGCGACCAGCCAGAGGGCGCTGCCCTGTCATGGCAGTCGAGGCTCCCACCATTGTAGCATGTATCTTGGGCCGAATACCAGCCCGATGAAGGGCCGCGAGGGTGAATTTACTACCAGCCGGCAGATTGGCGATCGTCTCCAGCGCGAACTCGAGACGAATGTGGCGCTACGGGTGGCGGAGTCTGGTATTGGCTTTGTGGTATCGGGGCGAGGCGAGCTTCACCTCAGTGTGCTGATCGAGACGATGCGCCGCGAAGGCTACGAATTTGAGGTTGGACGGCCAGAGGTTGTGACGATCACCAAAGGATGGCAGCGAGCAAGAGCCAGTCGAAGAGCTGCTGGTTGAGATCGGCCCTGAGTTTGTTGGTGTTGTTAGCCAAGAGCTTGGCAAGCGCAAAGCCGAGCTCCGCAAGCAAGAGCAAACCGCCAGTGGTGCAACCCGGATGACCTATACCATTACCACTCGAGCATTAATTGGCCTGCGCAACCGCCTTCTGACAGATACCAAGGGAACAGTTATTATGTATAGCCTGCCGCACGGCTACCAGCCGATTGGTAGTGTATTACCGCGGACGCGCAATGGTGTTTTGATCGCCTTTGAGCCAGGCACGACCACGCCATATGCCTTACAAGCGGCCGAAGCGCGCGGTGAGCTCTTCGTCGGAGCCGGGACTGATGTGTACGCTGGGATGATCGTTGGCCTCAATAACCGCCCGGACGACCTCGAGATCAATGTATGTAGGCCAAGCACCTCACCAATATGCGCAGCAAAATCAAGCGACGGCACCGTCCAGCTGACGCCTCACACCCAGCTGAGCCTTGAGCAATCGATCGACTTTATCGAAGACGACGAGTTGCTTGAGGTCACGCCGCATGCCCTCCGCCTGCAAGAAATATCTCGACGCCAACGAGCGCAAACGCGCCGCCAAACATCAACCATAACACCACAGGGAGAACTCTGCCTATCATGCACAACGTCCGCCGCGCTTTTTGCTGCGAAAAATCGTTGCTCTTACCAAAGATACCAAAGAGAATGCCAAAGCCGCTGCCGTACAGACGGTTGAGCTCAGTGCGCCGACGCCAAGCTCACCTGAGGAGACGCTCAGTGAGCTCTTTGATGAGGTGCAAACGCAGCAGATTTACGGTGACGGCAAGGCGTTTGTCGATATGACACCTACCAAAGCCAGCCCGGACAATTATGGCGCGGTATCGTCGACAGCGTCGCCAGCCCGGCTTCGACCTCGCGACCTTCGTTGGGCAGCATTTTTCTACCACAGTATACCCGGCCTCGAGCTACCAACCGACCGATACCACCACTGCGCGCCAGCATGTAAGCCAGCTCTGGCAACAGCTCGAGCGCCGTAATCGCAAGAATCGGGGTTCGCTCCTTGCGCTACCGTATCCATACATGACGCCGGGTGGGACGCTTCGATGAGCTGATTCTACTGGGATACGTATTTCATTATGCTTGGCCTAGCAGCGGATGGGCGCTGGCGCTCTATCGAGCACATGATACGCAACTACACCTATATGCTCCGCAATTTGGGATGATTCCCCACGGCCAATCGGACATACTTCTTGAGTCGGTCGCAGCCACCCACTGTTTGCAGCGATGGTCCAGCTGCTGGCACGCCACCGAGGCAAGCGGGTCTATGCAGAGTTTTTGCCAAGCCTTCTTGCTGAGTATCGCTTTTGGATGAAAGGTCGTCGCCAGATTGCGAAAGCCAAGACCGTTGAGTACCCAGCGTATCTCCGCGTCGCTGTTATGCCCGATGGCACGCCGCTCAATCGTTACTATGATAACCGCACCACACCACGCCCGAGTCGCATCGCGAAGATGTCCATACGGCACATCACGCAGCCTCGGCGCATACGACGCGGACATTCCTTGATCTGCGGGCGGCAGCCGAGAGCGGTGGGACTTTAGCAGCCGGTGGTTTGCCGACCCCTGTCAGATTCAGACCATCGAGACGACAAAGTATGTGCCAGTCGACCTTAATTGCTTCCTCTACCAGCTTGAGATGACGATCGCCGAGGCTTACCGACTCATCAAGCAACGTCGCCTGGCGCGGCGTTTCGAGGCAGCGGCCGAGCGCCGAGCTCGGGCAATCCGCCGCTACTGCTGGCAACCCTACCACGCAATTCTTTGAGGATTATGCCATCACCACCGGCTCAGACCACCGGGCGACTCACGCTCGCCGCGGTGACGCCACTATATGTGGGGAATTGCAGACCGATGAGCAAGCTGCAGCGGTAGCGCAACGGCTCGAGAAAGACTTTTTGCGCCAGGTGGACTTCTTTCAACCCTCATCACTAATGGCCAGCAGTGGGATGCCCCAACGGCTGGGCACCGCTGCAGTGGTTTGCTATTGTGGGGCTGCGCAATTACGGCTATGATACACTGGCAGCAACCATTCGCGATCGCTGGCTCGCCACCAACGAAGCCGTCTTTGCCAACAAGCGCAAAATGGTCGAGAAGTATGATGTTGTCACCGCCAGTGCAGGCGGCGGCGGGGAGTATCCTTTGCAAGATGGATTTGGCTGGACGAATGGGGTGTACGCAGCACTCAAGGATGAGCAGCTCGGAGTAGCGCAGCAGTAGCCTGGAGAGGTAAGATGCTCCGAGTTTTTGTCACTACTTAACGCCTGTCATCCTTCCAAGATACGACAGTAGCTAAGAGCCTCTTGTTAAGTTGCCCTAGGCTTTCGCTTGGTAAAACGAGTCACAAAATATTTTTCAGCCTGCTATACGTTATCCTTTGACACGTGCTGGGCTACCTCATCTGGCAAAAATCCCTTCTCGTGTTGGAAGTTTGCCTGCCACTGATAGCCTTTTGCCATAGCCGAGCTCCTTCAGTGAGTTTGGTGGGAGCATTGCGCAGATGGAGCGGGCACTGGTGTATCGGCGTAGCGGCTAGCAAGAGCCTCTGCCTCGTGCATAAGGTCAGTGATCTCGCGCGATTTAGCCGAGCGAGCAAGCGCGCTGTGGCACAGTGGTAGAGATTGTAGCGGGCCTCAGGCAAGCCAACCCGCTCCACCGCTTGAAAGGTCGCGACCGCTAGAGATAACGCACCATTACCTGCCAGTCCGATGTCCTCACCAGCGAATACCACCATGCGCCGAGCAATGAACTTTGGGTCTTCGCCGGCGTCGATCATTCGGCTTAGATAATAAAGAGTGGCGCGCACATCGCTGCCCCGCATCGACTTGATGAAGGCCGAGATAACATCATAATGCATCTCGCCTTGCTTGTCGTAGCCAGGGAGCTTCTTTTGGGCGGCAGCTGTGATGGTATCGGGCGTGACTGTCTCGGCGAGGCTCAGGGCTAACTCGAGATTGCCGAGCGCCACTCGGGCATCGCCGCCCGATAGCTCTGCGAGATAGTCGAGCGCTTCTGATGTGACGTGCTCTGTCTTACTCAAGGTAGTGATGGCGCGCTGGAGAATGGCGCGAATCTCGTCTTTGCTCAGTGGTTGCAAGACAAGCACGCGCATCCGGCTCAGCAGTGGTGTAATAACCTCAAAGCTTGGATTCTCAGTGGTGGCACCGATCAACGTAATGAGCCCCGACTCGACATGAGGCAAAAATGCGTCTTGCTGCGCCATTAAAGCGGTGGATCTCATCGACAAAGAGAATGGTACGCAGGCCAAGATTCCAATTTTGCCTGGCGTGCTGGATGACCCGCTCGACGTCCTTTTTGCCACTAGTAACGGCACTGAGCTCAATAAACTCAGCCTCCACCTCGCGAGCAATAATCCGCGCCAGCGTCGTCTTGCCCGTACCCGGTGGCCCCCAAAAGATAGAGGCTCACGGCGCTTCTTGGCGACAATCTGGCGCAAAATCTCGGCATCGCCCAGCAAGTGTGTCTGGCCTATCACGGCATCAAGCGACTGTGGGCGCAGCCGCTCGGCCAGCGGTTGGCGTGATGATGGTGGCGAATCTGGCTCAGGCATAGTTCTATCTAGTATACCGGAAATAGACTGGCACGTCGAAGGGCTGCCAGTTTCGGTAATCAAATTATATCTGATCTGATACCCAGCTACCTATTGCGAGATAGCAAGACGGCCCCATCTCGCTATTTTGCCACAATGTGGTATGATAAAAGCAATAAGCTAGTCCAAAGGAGGAATATGGAATATATCATTATCGGCATCATCGTGGCGACGATTGTCTTCGCTGAGCGGGATTCGGGTGGTGAATCAATCACCAGCGTGGTGTGGTGCTAACGCTTGGGCGCTTCTCGGGTCAGCGCGCACCAGGCCTACGCGTAGTGGTGCCAATCTTTCAGACGATTATGATGGTCGATGTCCGCTCGACGCCGATCGATGTGCCGAAGCAAGAGGTCATTACGAAAGATAACGTGACAGTTGGTGTGGATGCTGTGGTATACTTCCGTGTCATTAATGCGCCAAAGGCCGTCCTCGAGACGACGAACTACATCTACGCTACCAGCCAGTTTGCTCAGGCAGCGCTGCGTGATGTGACGGGTAACATTGACATGGACGACCTGCTTGCCAAGCGAGAAGAGCTCAGCCAGCAGATCAAAGAGATTGTCGATGCTGAGACTGACAAGTGGGATTGACGTTGAGAACGCGAAGATTCAGAACATCGAGTTGCCAGGCGATATGAAGCGCGCTATGGCTAAGCAAGCCGAAGCCGAGCGTGAGCGCCGAGCCAACATCATCAATGCTGATGGTGAAAAAGCCGCCGCAGAGACCCTTGCAGAAGCCGCTCAGATTCTCGCTAACACCCCAGGGGCAATCAACCTGCGTACACTCACGACACTTGAACGCATTAGTGCCGAGCCAAGCCAGAAGACGATGATCCTCTTCCCAGCAGAATTGACAGAGGTACTGCGAGGTATTAAGCGGTCATGATCGACTTTCGTCAGAATCGAGCGCGTTGCATTGATGCGCTTGCGGGTGGGCTGGCAGTATTGACTGCGTATGACGAAGTGCAGGGCAGTGGCGATGAGCCAGCGCCGTTTCAGCAGGAGTCGAACTTTTGGTGGCTCAGTGGAATTGAGCGACCAGGTTGGAAGTTGATCATCGATGGACGACGGGCCGCACAACACTTGTGCGGCCTCATCTCGACGCGGTGCAGCAGACCTTCGTTGGTGAACTCAGCAGTGAGGAAGCCAAGCGGATCAGCGGTGCTGATGCAGTGATTGACGCCCACGATTTTGAGGCAGAGCTGCGCCAGCTTGCCAAGCGCCATACGGTTGTATACGAAGTAAACGACCGCACCGACTACGGTTTTATGCTCAACCCCGCCTCGCGCGACCTAAGCAAAGTACTGCAGCGGATTTTCCCTTCAGTCCAATCATGTCTCCATCAGCTGCGTGAACTGCGGGCTATCAAGCAGCCGGAGGAGATTGCTGCGCTGCGCCAGGCAATTGCATTGACGATCGAGGGCGTTTGAGGTAGCCAAGCAGCGCTTGCCGCACTGTCGGTATGAGTACTGAGTGTGAAGCGGAGTTTGACTATCTATTCCGCGTTATAATGCTCGCCATGCCTATAGCCCGATTGTTGCGAGTGGTGCTAACGCCTGCACGTTGCACTATAGCCATAATGCCGGGCCGCTTGCTGCTGAGAATATGGTGCTGATCGATGTCGGGCGCGGGTCAATGGATATTGCGCGGATATCACTCGCACCTATGGTGTCAAACCGACGCAGCGCCAGCAGGATGTCCACGCTGCAGTAGTGCAGGCACAGCAACGCATCATAGAGCTGCTCGAGCCAAACCTCCCCGTGGCCGACTATATCCAGCAGAGCGACGACATTATGCGCGATGCCTTGCAGCAGCTTGGTCTCCTACGCGATCGTCACGACCAAGCTACCTTCCGGCGTTACTATCCGCATGCTACCAGCCACGGGCTTGGCGTCGATACACACGACAGCCTGGGTGCGCCGCGGGTATTGCGCGCCGGTATGGTGCTTACCGTCGAGCCAGGGAATTTACGTTCCAGAGGAAGGCATTGGTGTCCGGATTGAAGATGACATTCTCATTACGCCGAGCGGCCACGATAATCTCAGCGCCAGCTTATCGACAAAATGGTAAAAAACCGCTATACTAGAGCAAATGAAACGACAATTTTTTGCCTTTATTATCCGCTGGGTGCTAAATTCACTTGGGCTGTGGATTGCCGTACGTATCTTTGGTACAGGCTATATCGGTGTCCAACCCGATATGAGTATTGCGGTGTTTTGCTGGCTGGACTCATCTTCTCAGTCGTCAATGCGATCTTTAAGCCGATTGCCATCATCCTATCGCTTCCCGCCATTCTCGTCACGCTCGGTCTCTTTACCGTCGTTGTTAATGGCTTTATGGTCTATATTTCACTGATACTGGCACCAGGCCTCAAGATGACGTTTCTTCACTCCATCTTGACAGGCCTGATTATGAGTCTGGTAAACTATATAGTAAGCAGCGCGCTCGAGCTAAATTATGGGCGCACGCAGGAGGAACAACATGAATCTTGATAGTATTCTACAAACAATAATGATTGGCTCGGCCATCTTGATGATCCTGGCTATTTTGCTCCAGCAGCGCGGGGCGACGCTTAGTGCAGGGCTTTTGCGTGCCTCGGGCGAGCTCTATACCACGCGGCGCGGCCTCGACAAAACCTCTTTGAGGCGACGATCTTTTTGGCTGTTACCTTTGTTGGGTCTATTTTGGCGGCACTCTTGTTGCCGTCTGCGGGGTAGGGCATGACAGATCGGCAGGAGAAGCACCTCCAGCGCCGTGAGACCTCGTCGGCAGTTGTGCCTCAGGAGGATGAGTCGCTGCGGGCAGCTAAAGCAGCTAAGTCGGTGCCATCGCGCCGCAAGAAACCACGCCGTGACCTTAAGCAGCTCGAAGACAGCGCGACGCGCCACGTTAGCAAGTTCTTAGGGGAGCCGCTTCGAGTTTGCGTCGAGCCCGGCGGCGGGTTGTGTTGTGGCTTGTCCTCATTGCGGTGATTTTACCTGGTATTATTGCTCAGATATTTATCCGCCGTGACGCGACAACAGCAACTGGTGGGACCGGCGGGACGTATATTGAAGGGGCGCTTGGCCCGATTGAGACGCTTAATCCACTCTTTGCGACCAGCAGTGCCGAGCTCTCGGCTAGTCAGCTTATGTTTTCCTCGCTCTATCGTTACGACGCCAAGGGTTCGCTCCACACAGATGTTGCAACAGATCTTGCCTATAACGAAGCGAGCAAAACCTACACCGCCCAATTGCGCGACGACGTCCGCTGGCACGATGGGCACAAGCTCACCGCTGGGATGTTGTCTCACGATCAACCTCATCAAGAACCCGGCGGTGCGCTCACCCTTGCGCGTCAACTGGGTCGACGTCCAGGCCAAGGCGGTCAACGATACCACTGTCCAGTTCGTGTTGCCTGCCACGTATGCTGCCTTCCCACATGCATTGACCTTCCCAATTTTGCCCGAGCATATGCTTGGCTCTGCAACACCAAGCTCGATGCGCCAGGCGCCGTTTAATCATTCGCCAGTTGGTAGTGGGCCGTTTAAGTTCCAGATTTTGCAATCGACCAACAATGCTCGCCGGCCAAAGACGGTGCATGTTGTCGCTTTTGATGGCTATTATGGTGGTCGGCCCAAGCTCGATCGCTTCGAACTCCAGGCTTATAGCACACAGCAAGATATCGTCTCGGCTTTGCAAGCTGGTGAACTGAGTGGCGCAACCGACCTCTCCGTTGTGATGCGCAAAGATATTCCACGCAACCAATACACGACAACCACTGTACCAACCGACCGCGGGGTGTATTTGCTCATGAACAATACCAACCCCATCCTGAAGGATCGCGCGTGCGCAAAGCCCTCAATTGGGCACCAACACCGCTGCGATTCGCACCTCGCTGGGTGAGGGTGCAGCGCCTCGATGGGCCGTTGTTCCGAGCCAACCCGGGGGCATTGTACACCATCTGCAGACAAGCCCGACCGAGCAAAGGCTGCTGCAATGCTGGATGAAGCAGGCTGGAAGCTCGCCGATGGCGGCAAAGTCCGCAGCAAAGATGGCCAAAAGCTGGAGATTATGATCACTACCACGAAGGGCGCGGAGTACGAGCGGTTCTCGCAAGGTAATGGAGCAGTGGCAGCAGCTGGCGTAGCGGTGACGCAGCAAGTGATCGACCGCTCGGCGACGTCATCCACCTTTGTCCAAGGGACATTGCAGGGGCGAAGCTACGATGTTTTGCTCTATGAGTTAGCGATTGGTGCCGACCCTGATGTCTATGCCTATTGGCACTCCTCTCAGACTGGCTACCAGGGCTATAACTTCGTCAATTACACGAGTCGCACCGCAGATGCCGCATTGGCCAGCGCCCGTACGCGCCTCGAGCCAAGCTGCGTGCTGCTGAAGCACAGCGTTTGCCGAGCAGTGGTACAGCGACGTGCCCTGCGATTGGTCTCTATCGGTCGGCTAGTGTGTATGCGACAGGCCCTGGTGTCCAGGCCATCCAGCAGGGCGATACCCTTGTCTCCGGTGCAGATCGCTACGCAGACGTCCTCCGTTGGACAGTGACAACGCGAGATGTTTACAAAACCCCCTAACATGCGGTATAATCAACAGTGTCGCGAGATATGCGGACGTGGCGGAATTGGTAGACGCGTCAGCTTGAGGGGCTGGTGAGCATTGCGCTCGTGGAAGTTCAAGTCTTCTCGTCCGCACCAGATATGATGCTTCGCGACACATGAGCACCACCAAGATGGTGGTGTTTTGCTTTTGTAAATAACAATAGGGGGGAGATCTTGTATTAAGATACTTGTACGAGCACTTTGCTTGGATGCTTTGACGCTTGCATTAACTGGACATTTCTCCAGATGAAGCGTAAGAGCTATAGAGCGCCTGAACCCATAAAAGTGCGATAATTAATCGGCGAACTGCTTGTGTTTTGCAAAGCGGTGGTGCATAATAAGAGACAAGCTGGTACGCAAAAAGGGGTACCGTTGCGTCCAAACACAAACATCGTGCCAAACAAACATTGTGCCCCAGGGTGGGCGCGTAGCAGCTATCGGCAAATCACCTCTAGCCAAAGAGGTGATTTTTGCTATAGTCTATACCAGACGGGGCATTAGCTCATTTGGCTAGAGCGCTTCGCTGGCAGCGAAGAGGTGACCAGTTCGAATCTGGTATGCTCCACCATGGATCTTTTAGCTCAGTTGGCTAGAGCGCACGATTCACATTCGTGAGGTCGCAGGTTCGAATCTGCAAGATCCACCATTTTGGAATTATTCATTTTTAGTGCCAATACCGTATTGTTTTTGAGTAGTATCTTGTCTGCCAATAGAATGTCGTTTGCTAGGGAGGACTCCAATGAAAGTTGCAATAATAGGGTACTGGCGTCGGTATACTAACACATCTTGCGGGACTAAGTCTCCTTCCTAAAGGTGGAAGTTGTTGGCGTCGTTGGCTCGACAAAGGAACGAGCTGCACAGCATCTACAGTCTCATGGATACGACAAAGATCTTGCTGAATCGTTTGATGATGTAATGGCAAAGTCACCTGATATCGTTTGTCTGACAACACCAGTTTGCTGTCGGGATGAGTACTGGGAGCGGCTCGTTCACGAACAGTGTTATATATTGGCAGAAAAAGCCAGTCTGTGGCGACGACCTGTCGCTTCCATATTTTGATGCCGTCAGGATCGTTGCATGGTTGATTTTCAGCTTCGTGGCCTCGAGCAATTCCAGATCGTTGCCAAGATGATCAACGAGGTGCACGCTAGGTGATATTTGCTCAATTGATCTCTTTGAACGCACCGCTGCTTTACGGGCAGATTCGCTACCATCATGGATGACAACGCCAGATCTTGGCGGTGGGCAGCGTATGGCAATGGGAAGCCACCTTCTTGACCTCGCCGTGTTCTTGCTCGGCGGCAACTATTCGAGTGTCCAAGAGTTTCAATGCAGCGCAGAAACAAGGCGCGGGTCGTGGCGCGGAACAATGCCAAAAGGACAGCGGCCATCTGACGAGTGCTTTGATTGTTCATTCGTAATGAATCAGGCACGTGTGGCGATACGCACGACATCAATCAGCAGGGCAACACGCTCTCTCGAATTCCGCGTCGAAGGGACAGAAGGTGCGGCAGAATTCTGCTATCGTAACGGATCTGGTACTCTGCGACTATTCCACGAGAATGGTAGTGAGGTGTTGCCACCGACCAGGCTGCATCTGCAGTGCACGCAGCCTTCTTACCCGCTCGATAACTCGGTCTTTCGTGTTGCATACAACAGATATTTTGCGTCAGTGTGTGAATGGGCCGAAGGCAAGGACTCGAGCATCCCGGCCTCATTGAGTGATGGGCTTGCAAATGCGAGATTACTGCAAAGAAATAAGATACCGATATACCGATACCTTTAGTTACTGCGAAGCGAATAGCACGCCCCTTTTTAGCAATTCTCTGAGCCATTCACTTGTTGCTATTTCAAGAGATTTTACTTCAACATGGTGATTCCATCGATGTCGGCTGACTTGAGTGACTCTATGGATACCAGGATAATCCTCAGGGTGATCCAAGGTGATATTGATATAAAGCGTGCCATCAGCGGTTTTCTCATACGCCCACATCCAGAGAAATTTTCGATTAACCGCATAGCTGACTTGCGCGAAATTCTTTTCGAATACTACCCAGCGCCATGACATAACTATCTATCGCACGATAATAAGCATTAGTCTTCGGCTTATCTGAGAACACACTGATCATTTTATTGCTTGGCATAATAGCTCTCGATATAACTTACAATAAAGAAATGAAATAATAACACCTGGTGGAGATGGGAGGATTCAAACCCTCGACCTCAGCAATGCGAATGCTGCGCTCATCAACTGAGCTATATCCCCACGACTCTTCTATTCAAAGCACAAACGAGCGGGAGAATCAACCAGTAGCATTCCCTGCCTGTTTCTGATAAAATAAAGATATGTTCAAAAAGTTTATCCAAAAAGCGGCTCGAGACGTATGTGAGCCGGTATTTTCAAGCCCATCCAGAGGTCAAGTTAATTGTTGTGGTGGGGAGCGTGGGCAAGACGAGCACTAAGCGAGCGGTGGCTACCTTGTTATCGCAGCGCTACCGTGTGCGCATGCTTGATAACAACCATAACACCAATCTCTCGGCACCGTGTGGCATTCTTGGCGTGACCTACCCTAGCAAGGTACACAGCATTGGTGCCTGGCTCAAAGGTGTTTGCAGCAGCTCGGCGGCGGGTTGCCCAGCCAGCTGACGTCGATGTGATTGTCCAGGAGCTTGGCACCGATCGGCCAGGGGAGATTGCCGACTTTGGTCGCTACCTCCGGCCTGACCTTGCCTTAGTGACGGCAGTAACACCAGAGCATATGGAGTTCTTTGGTTCAATTGAAGCAGTTGCGCAAGAGGAGCTCTCCGTGACGCAGTATGCGCGCCGAGCACTGATCAATCGTGATGATATTGAGGGGCGCTTTGCTGACCTGATCGCTACTCCACACTTTTGGTACGTACGGCACGACTGGCCTTGCTGAGTATCGCTTTGAACAGCAGAACTTTGATGCTGAGGTAGGCTATCGTGGGGGGATTATTGCTCCGCCAAATATCGCTCAGCCATTCGCGGCGGCCATTAATGTGGTGGGCGAGCACAGCCTAAGGCCGATCGTTGGTGCCGTCGCAGCGGCCTTACTTTATGGCTGCACACCGGATGAAGTAGTGAAGGGTCTTGCACTGATCAAGCCTGTCCCTGGGCGGATGAATCCGCTGCTGGGCCTTGGCGATACAACAATTATCGACGATACATACAACTCCAGCCCAGCTGCTGCGCTGGCTGCCTTGCAGACGCTCTATAGCTTTGCACAGGCACCGCAGCGGATCGCCATCCTTGGTGACATGAATGAGCTCGGTGCCTCGAGCCAGGCCGAGCACGAGAAGCTGGGCATGGCCTGCGACTCACATTTGCTTGATTGGGTAGTGACGGTTGGCGGCGAGACAGAGAAATATCTTGCGCCCGCTGCCCGCCGGCGTGGCTGCCAGGTGAAGGTATGCCGCAATGCGATCGAGGCAGGGCAGTTTGTCCGTTCGGTGGCACGGCCTGGTGCAGTGATTCTTGCTAAGGGGTCACAAGGTGGGATATTCCTTGAAGAGGCGGTTAAGATCCTCTGTGTCCTGAGCGAAGATACCGAGCTGGTGCGTCAATCACTCGCTTGGCAGGCCATCAAAGCGCCGTATTTTTCGGAGTACGAGAACTTCTTTGATGGGCCAAGCCAGTAGCGTTAATACGCGATTTATGGTATATTCTTACGTGTGAGACTAGTGTATTAAGCGGAGAACCATCTATGTCAACAGAAAAAAAGCCAAAGGCAACCAAGCGCAGCACAACGCGCAAGACGTCGCCAAAAAATGAGCCAGAACAAACTCCGGCCAAGGCTAATGAGCCAGTAACCCCAGCTGCAGAGCCAGCTCCAGTAGCCGAACCGGCTACTCAGCCGATGCCAGAGCAGCCAGCTGCTCCGGCCATGCAACCAGCTCAGCCTCAGCCTCAATATCAACCACACATGGCTCCAGGAGCTTTGCGTGCTCAGCCAGCCAAGAAGTCCCATCTTGGGCTTATTCTTGGCCTCGTTGGTGGTGGTGTAGCTTTGCTAGCGCTTATTGCTGGTGTGCTATTGTACTTCTTCTGGTATCAGAACCCACAAGGTGGTGACAGATGGTGTGGCGAATCTAGTAACTGCACGGCAAGCGTCAGTATAGCATGGGCGGTGATGTTACACCAAGCAGCACTCAGCACTTCAGGCCCATCGAAGGTTACCTACAGAGTGAATCTGCAATATGCCAACCAAGTTGCTGGTGGTAACGGTGAGGTAACAATGGACCTCCCGCAGGTTGGCCAGATTACCGTCAAGGCCGAGATCTATGCGGATCGCGAAGCAACCTACTTCCGCGTCAATGGCATCAAAAAAGTATATGAAAAATATATTGATACTATGATCGACCAGTCAATGAAGCGCTATAGCACCTCGAGTATGACCGATGAGGAGAAAGATACTGCGCGGAGCAAGATGCGCGAGCAGTATACCAAGCAAGCACTGCCTATTATCGAAAAATCGATGGCAAATGGGTCAAGATGACGCAAGATGAGATGCTTAAGATGAGCTCAAACCGCACGACGACCAAGCAGTGCACAGAGGTAGTTGATAGCCTGTATGATGCCAAAGCCCGAAACGAAGTCGCTGCGGTACTGCGTAAGCACGGTGATGTCTTTACAGTAGAGAAACTCAATAAGCCAGCGCTCGATAACGGTGCAGTGGGCTACAAGGTGACGGTAGCGAGCCCGTCGAGCCACGAAGCTCGTTCGCTGAGCCGCGACCTTGGCAACACCCGTGTTGGGGAGCTGCTCCGCCGCTGCAGTGATGCGACATCAACCCGTGTGACAACACGCCAAAATGGCCGGACCATCAAGACCGAGCGGCACTCTGCTATCTCAGGGCCAGACTTGAGCATGACAGATCTTGAGCTCTGGGTGTCACCATTCTCGCGATGTGAAGCGCATTGTCATGAAGCCAACTAGCCAGTCGTCTCAGCAGCCAGTGACGATCAACGTCAATGATACAAAGGTTGACCTGCGCAAGCCAAGCGAGAGCATCCCATATAGCGAGCTCATGCGAGGCAGTAGCACCAGTAAAGATAACGACAGCGATACATCATCAACAAGCACCGGCGAAGCGTAGACAAAACGCCGCACATAAACCCAACCCCGCTTTCGAGAAAAGAAGCGGGGTTGTCTTTTGTCCTCGCCCACTATGGTAGAATATGAAAGACACGAAACGATACAATCCTGCAGAAATCGAACCAAAATGGCAACAGCACTGGGCAGAAGACCAGCGCTACCGGGCGGATGACGCCTCTCCCAAACCAAAGTATTATGTGACCGGCATGTTCCCATACCCAAGCGGAGCAGGGATGCATGCAGGGCACTTTATGGAGCACTCCATTGTCGATGCAGTGGCGCGCTTCCGGCGCAGCCTGGTCACGAGGTACTCTACCCAATGGGCTGGGATAGCTTTTGGCCTCCCTGCAGAGAATTACGCCATCAAGACAGGCAAAACGCCACAAGAGACGACCGCGACCAATATTGCTAACTTTACTACTCAGCTTCGCCGCGTTGGTGCGAGTATCGATTGAGCCGCGAGATCAACACGAGCGACCCAGAGTACTATCGCTGGACGCAGTGGATCTTTACGCAGCTCTTTGAGCGGGGCCTGGCGTATCAAAAGGACTCACTCCAGTGGTGGTGCCCGAAAGACAAGACCGTGCTGGCAAATGAGCAGGTGATCAATGGCCGGTGTTGGCGCTGTGAAGAAGTGGGTGGTGAAGAAGCCAATGAAGCAATGGTTCTCAAGATTACTGAGTATGCCGACCAGCTCCTGGCAGACATCCCCGCGCTCGACTGGCCAGATAAGATTAAGCAAGCTCAGACCAACTGGATTGGCCGCAGCGAGGGAGCAGAGATTCGCTTTGCCCTTGATAAGCCCACGGCAGCTACGGAAAGTGACGCCGCCGATATCACCGTCTTTTCGACGCGCCCCGATACGCTCTTTGGTGCGACCTTCTTGGTGCTTGCGCCCGAACATCCGCTAGCGCAGCAGCTCGCGCGTGGTGATGCCCACGAGACGGTCTTGGCCTATATTGCCGAGGCAGTCAAGAAATCGGAGATTGAGCGCACCAATGACACGAAGGATAAAACGGGGGTCTTTACTGGAAGTTACGCCACGAATCCAGCAACGGGCGAGCGGATGCCTATCTGGGTGGCCGATTATGTCCTGGCGGTTATGGCACCGGTGCAGTGATGGCTGTCCCGGCTCATGATGAGCGCGATGCCGCCTTTGCCGAGAAATACGAGCTGCCCATCGTCACCGTCATTGAGCGGCCCGACGACGACCCAGACACCGACCAATGTTACCATGGCGAAGGTGTGCTCGTTAATTCTGGTGCTTTTGATGGTATGCGCAGCGAAGATGCTCGTGAACAGATCGTGGCCTGGCTCGAGCAGGAAGGTCGTGGCCACGCCAAGGTAACCTACAAGATGCGTGACTGGCTGATCAGCCGCCAGCGCTACTGGGGCGCACTCTATCCCGATCATCCACTGCCCCGAGCATGAGTGCTGTGCCAGTGCCAGCGGCAGATCTACCCGTCGTCTTGCCAGCAGTGCAAGACTTCCAGCCGCGTGGTGATGGCAAATCCGTCCCTGCTGCTCAAGAAGAATGGGTGGCGACGACCTGCCCGACCTGTGGCGGCCCAGCTCAGCGCGAAACCGACACGATGGATGGCTACGCCTGCAGCAGCTGGTATCTTCTGCGCTACACTGATCCACACAATGCTATGCAGGCCTGGGACCCAGCGCTGGCTAACCACTGGGCACCGCTTGATATGTATGTTGGTGGTGACCATGCGACTGCTCACTTGCTCTATGTGCGCTTCTGGACGCACGTCTTCCGCGATCTTGGCCTTACAGGTTTTGCCGAACCGGTGCGGAAGCTCGTCTCATCATGGCCTCATTCAGCCGAGGATGGCCGCAAGATGAGCAAGAGTCTTGGCAATGTCGTCGACCCGCTGGAGGTGATCGATGCGGGGTATGGGGCAGATGCGCTGCGTACCTTTGAGCTCTTCCTCGGGCCGATCGACGAGAACTCGAGCTGGGAGTAGCCGAGGAATTGCTGGCGTCTATCGTTTCTTGAACCGCCTTTGACATTGGTGCAAGAGTTTGATGATTGGCAGCAGCAGGGTGGAGCGCCTGGGCAGGTCGACGTCGCGCAGCTTGAGTCAATCATCCATGCCACAACGAAAAAGGTCACAAGTGATATCTACCGCCTGAGCTTCAACACAGCCATTGCTGGGCTCATGGAGTGCGTCAACGACCTCTACAAGCTCAAGACAACTGGCTTTACTGAGCAATGGCAGCCAGCGCTCAAGACGCTGATCCAGCTGGTGCAGCCCTTTGCGCCGCACATGGCCGCTGAGCTATGGCAGCTTGGCTATGGTGACCAGCTCGATTTTGCCGCCTGGCCAGAGTGGGATGAAGCAAAGATTGTCCGCAATACGATAACCATCGTCGTGCAAGTCAATGGCAAAGTTCGCGCTAAGCTCACCACCGCGCCAGACGCTAGCGAAGCCGATATCACCGCCCGGGCTCTAGTAGACGACCGCGTCGCAAAATACCTCACTGGGCCGCCCAAGAAGGTTATCTACGTCGAGCGCAAGCTCGTCAGTATCGTTGTCTAGAAACAGTCACCTTTACTAATCGTGCCGTAAAAAACAGGACGTCCTCATGGAGCACCCTGTTTTGGGTTGCGCGGTCACAGTCTCGTACTTTGTAGGTATCTACGGATCTGTCTAGTAGCGATGTAATTGTGCTGATGGATCAGTTTTCTTACGTTTAAACTACGGGCGTGCAAATCGTCACCATCTTCAGATGCATATCGCTGTCAAACTCGAAGTGCACCCAATTACCACCTTGTTCATCGTATTGTATCCAGGCTGAGCGCACCCATGTTGAGTTTTGCTTTGCTTCATTGTCGGGAGTTCCAAGATGGCGAATAATCTCATCACGCGTTGCAGTGTTCGAGAAGTCTGTAAACAGTGGAGTGGCATACGGTTTGTATTCTGAATATTGTTGAGTGTACAAGGTGACTGCTTTAAGTACTCCATCTTTCCAGTGAAACTCTGTTCCAGAGTTATACAATGAGCAGTAGGATTCTATAGAGTCGAAGCCAATAAAATCTTTATCGATTTCATCAATGACAGGGGTGTCACCCGAGATATTAATGATATGTTGAACGTCCTTCTCGATACTTTCGTCACTTCGTCCGACTAAGTTGATATATTGATTAATATCTCCATCTATTTTTATTGCCATAGGTGCTCCTTGCTGAGACTAATAGTATGTACCATATCATACAATATATGACAGATATCTGTCATATCAAAGCTATGATCTAGACGTTGTAACGAGTGTGTTCTTGATGGGGCAACAAGACGCAATAGCTCGCTTGGCAATTAGCTGCAAAATATATTTTTCTATACAAAACAGCGCAAACACTAGAGAATTTTGCGCTTTTAGCGTATAATAGCTACAAGTTTTACGTCAGCCTAAAGAGAAGGAGATTTTTACTATGGCTCAACCAAAAACAGAGTAGCCCACGCAAAACCGGTTTGCGCCGCAGTCATCTGCGCCTCAAGCTTGCTCGCATGGTCAATAAAACCTCACCAGTCAAGGTCAAGACGACCAAGCGCGAGACTGGCGCTGCCAAAGCGGCTCGCTAGCTTTTCGTCGATAGCAAAAGAATTTTAACAAAAGAAAGAACCAACCAAATGGCTTCGAACCGTCATCTTGGGCGTATAGTTGCACTCCAAACATTGTACGAATATGAATTCCGCCAGCAGGCGAATGATCCGCAGGCCGTGCCACGAGAGATTCTGGCGCGCAATCTTGAGCGTTATGAGTCGATCATTGGCGATCGAGCCTTTGTCGATACGCTCGTTGCTGGGGTGATCGAGACGCAGGCCGCGCCTGACGCTCACTTACAACCAATTGCGCCAGAGTGGCCGCTTGATCAGATTGCTCGTGTCGACCGCAATATCTTGCGACTTGGCCTCTATGAGTTGCTGCACTGCCGCGCAACCGTTCCACCCAAGGTGGCGATTAACGAAGCAGTGGAGCTTGCCAAAGCGTTTGGTTCGGATAATTCGCAAAGTTTATCAACGGTGTACTCGGCACCGCCTATCGCAACTTGCCTGGGGAGACACCAGACGATGCCAACACCGTCACACTTTGACCGACACTTCAATCGGTTTAAAAAAATATTTTTGGCCGTCGCAAGCCGTCTATTCAGGAAATTGTTCGTGAACCGACGGCTGGCGGCATTGTATTCCGCTACAATAGCGACAACAAACTTGAAATCCTCCTAATTCAGGATGCTAAGGATCGCTGGACGATCCCCAAAGGGCATATTGAGAGAGGGGAAACTGCAGTGCAGACAGCTCGCCGGGAGATCGGCGAAGAGGCTGGGCTGCACGACCTTGATATGCTGGGCTGGCTGGGTAAAATTCACTTTCGCTACCGCCGAATGGAAAAAGCTTTGTCCTGATGACGACGCAGATCTACCTCGCTCGCGTCCGCACCAGCGGCAATGAGATTCAAAAAGAAGAATGGATGAATGGTATTAAGTGGTTTCCCTTTAGTAAGGCACTTGACCCTCATCGAGTACGAAGATATTGCCAAGCTTATGCTCAAAGCCAAGAAACGCATCCGAGAGGAGCGTCTATAACGACAGAAACGAAAGGAGTTACTATGTCGGCATGCCAACTGGCCCGTATCAAGCGTGGGCACAGCAAGCGCTTGGGTTTGAATATCGCGATATTCAGCTCTTAATCACTGCACTCACCCACCGCAGTTATGTCAATGAGCACAAAAATCTGTTACTGAGCACAACGAGCGCCTCGAGTTCTTGGGCGATGCTGTGCTGGAACTTGCGGTAACCGACTATCTCTACCAACACTATGCCGAGCCAGAGGGTATCCTGACGAGCTGGCGCGCAGCGCTGGTCAATACTGAGAGTAATGCCGACTCGGGCGAAGCGCTCGGCTATGGTCTCGCTCATCCGGATGAGCCGAGGTGAGAAGCATGGCAGTAAGCGAGCGCACCGGCAGATTCTGGCTAATGCGTATGAAGCCGTGATTGGCTCGATCTACCTGGAACGAGGCTATGAGGCGGCAGCCGAGTTGTGCCAAGTATACCATTAGTAAGCTTGATGCCATCCCTAGCCGATGGCTCGTGGCGCGACCCCAAGAGTCATCTGCAAGAGGTGAGCCAACGAATCGACAGTGCTACGCCGGTGTATCGTGTCTTGGCGGAGGATGGCCCTGACCACGACAAAACCTTCACGCTTGGTGTCTTTTGTCAATGATCGGCTGATGGGCCGCGGCACTGGCCCCTAGCAAGCAGACCGCCCAGCAAAAGGCTGCTCGCGCTGCTCTGGCAGCCTACCAGCAGCAAGAGACTCAAACAGAGAAGACAGAAGAGTCAGCCAAGAGCTCAGACAAGTTTTGACCTGCAGATAAGCAACAAATTGACATCGCCAGCCAAACAGTGTAGACTTGTACAGAACGAACTAACGCAAATATAAGTCAAGAAAAAGGAAGTTTTATTTATGCTCGCAATTCGTTTTGCAACGTCTTGGCCGCAAAGCCTACCCAGTGTACCGGCTCGCCGTACAAGAGGCTCAGCGCCACCCATCAAGCGGCCGTGTAGTGGCCTATGTTGGCAACTACAACCCGCACACCAAAGAGGCTCATATCAATACCGAGCTTGCCCAAAAGTATCTTGATAATGGTGCCCAACCAACGCCACGTGTGGTCAAACTACTGGCTGCTGCTGGTGTATCATTGCAAAGTGGGTCAAGCAGCCCTGCTGGCGACAAGCACAAGGCAGTCCGCAACCCAGAGAAGCTGCGTAAGCACCAGCCGAAGGAAGAAGCAGAAGCCTAGAGCGATTCTCTTAGTACAAGTACACCAACTGCTCCGCGTATTGTGGGGCAGTTTTGTAATTATCAGTATTGCTAGAAGAACTAGAGATCAATTCCCGATCAATTTCTCGCTTCGCTCGTATGCGGCGATGAGAGAGGAGCTAGCGTAAGAAAAAGAAAGGTACAGATCTCAATCTCTAAACATAAGAATAATCGTATACTTTACTTGTGCTTCAGGACTAGGTCAATAGAAGGATTAGATGACTCAGCGCCTAGCCACACGTCGTATTTTGGTAGAATCCAGCCGGTATGCTACAATGAAAGCACAATCACAATAAATCTGAATGACAGCATAAGGAGGGAAAGAAGAAAGTTATGGCGACAATTGATCAACAGTTTGTCGAATATGTCGTAAAGTCGCTGGTGGAACATCCAGACGACGTGGTGGTCGATCGGGTGATCGACGAGAAGGGTGTCCTATTGACACTCACCGTCAACCCGGAAGATCTCGGCCGTGTGATTGGCCGGCGGGGCAGTACGGCGCAGAGTTTACGTACCTTGCTGCGCGCGCTTGGCACGAAGAACAGTGCTCGCTACAACCTTAAGGTGGTGAATAATGATGAGCCACACACCGCAGCATCCCAGTCTGTGGATAACTTAACCACTGATACAGTGGATAACGATGATGAGAGCGAATCGGATTTTGCAAAAAAGTCTCGCCAAGAGCTTGCAGAACTCGACGACCTTGATATATAATACGATCAGTTCAGAAACGAACTGCGAGAAAAATAAACGCTCTTTGCGAGCAAACCAACAAGGTTTGAGAGCCTTATTTGTGCAAGAAAACTGCTGTGGAGGCAGTTTTTTTGTTGGATGTATTGAGCAACCTATTTATAATAGTACTACCTCATTGTCAGTTATCGTGACAGTTACCCAAAGGAAGCGTATATTTGCATAACTGTAGCCTTATGCTACAATGTCTCGTATTATGAAAGATATCGTTACTACTCAACAGGCTCAGCCATTCCGTCTCGTCGGTGTTCGCTTGGTCGCTATGGCAATCTTAGCAGCTATCACGTATGCTGTACTCAAATTTACCGGTATCAGCAGTGATTTTCCACCACTTGATACGTTTTATTTTCCATTTGTTAATATTATCTGTGGTGTTGTTATTTGGCGTGAATTCCGGCGGTGTCATGTCTCGGTGTGGAAATATCTTGGGTTTTGGAAAAAGCGGCGCCTTGGGAAAGACATTGCTTGGGGTGTACTATGGCTCTTTGTTACTTATCTCCCGATGATAATTATGCTTATGGCAGCGATGTATCTCATGTTTGGTGCAGAAATGTTTTCGCATTTCGAGCAGGTATTTGCCAAGTCTGCTCCGCAGCTGCCGTCAAGTGTTTTATCGGTCATAAGTATCTTTAGTGCAGTTGTATTTCTTGTTAATGCGCCAATTGAGGAGATTATTTATCGAGGTTGGTTGCAGCGTGGTCTAGCGAAGCGCTTTGGTGTTGTAATCGCCATTCTTATCCAGGGTGTGCTCTTTGGCTTGCAACACATGATGTTTGCTGGAGACGTGCGCGGTAGATTTCGTACGCCTTTATGTTCTTAGCATGGGGTGTAACGGCAGGTATTATTGTTCATCGGCAGCAGCGTTTGGCGCCGATGGTAATTGCTCACTGGATTGTCAATATTGCACTTGGTGTGGGTCCAACGATTGCAATTGCATTCTAAGCCGAATATCCTGTAAAAATACGTACTTCATTGGGTTGTCATAATAACGGATCGGCCTATTTCATGAAAGCGAACGGGTCAAAGAGACGTTATCGCAACCGGCTCAAAATATTCGTCAGGCCAGCAATACCGGCAATAAGTAAGAGTAAAACGCCGATGATCACAATCAGCAAACCATAATGGGGTTGGTACCTTGGTGGATTGTAGCCGCGAGTATGGCGCGGATCGTGGCGGGTGGCTTCGGTATCAATCGAGATATTGGCAATTGCTGGCTCCACAAGGTGCCGAGCCACCGCTGCTTCACCGTCGAACTGCTCGAGTGTAATATTCTCGTTGAGCGGCGTGATGGTCGTACGCCGGCTCGATAGCTCGAGACGCTGCGCGGTAGTGTTATCTGTCTCCAATCCAAGATCCATAGCATAACCAGTATAACAAATAAAAAACATAAGCGTAAAGACCTGAATCTCTCGCAGTATCTGTTAGACGCTGCTGCGGTAATTTGCTACACTAGAAGAGATGAAAAAATTCCAAGTGATTAGCCTGTTCCCAGAGATGTTTTCCGGTGTGTTTGAAGCTTCAATGCTGTGGAAGGCGCAGCAGCGAGGCTTAGTGGAGCTGACGACAATTGATCTGCGCCAATTTGGGCTCGGTCCTCGCCGAACGGTCGACGATACACCGCATGGTGGTGGCGATGGTATGCTATTGCGTGTTGAGCCACTCTGGAGGGCAGTGCAGCACGCCAAAGAGCGCGACCCAACTGCCAAAGTACTCATCATGACGCCGCGGGGTCAACGGTGGAATCAGGCGCTTGCGCAGCAGTATAGCCAGACCGACCATGGTTATATCTTCATCTGTGGGCGCTACGAGGGGTACGACGAGCGAATTATGCAGGTGGTTGACCAAGCGCTCCGAGTGGGTGACTATGTCCTGACTGGTGGTGAGCTGCCCGCGATGACAATTATCGACTCAATTGTGCGACTGATCCCTGGCGTCCTTGGTGGTGAGATGAGCGCAGCGATTGAGAGCTTTAGTGATGGTCAGACGCTGGAGTTTCCGCAGTACACGCGTCCAGAGGTGTGGCAGGGGGTGGCAGTACCCGAGGTGTTGCTCAGTGGCCACCACGGCAACATTGCGGCCTGGCGGGCAGAGCATTCGCTGCCGGTGGATGACTAGCTCTGTACACTCAAAAGAAACACCCGAGCATGCCATGAGCACTCGGGTGTTCTGTTGTGGTGGATATATCGGAGAGCGACTGATACAAGTATGTATATAAATGTTTATGTTTGTAACGTTCGCTCCCTCTATAGTAGCGAACATGTAGCACAAGTGCAAGAAATGCGTGTAAAAACAGGGTAATATCTGATATGATAAGGTTATGAAGCAGCGTATGATTCATTTTTGGCTTGGGTTATTTCAGGCGATTTTTCCAGAGCATTTACGGCGCGATCCTGCGTATTGGCGGCGTCTTGCGCTTGGTATCGTCGTGACGTTTTTGATCATCACGCAGCTCTTTACTTTTGAGAAGTTTGTCGATATCACGAGCGGGTGGCATGTGGCTGGCGGGGGGCATAATGGCTGCCTCTTGGCTGGCTTATTGCCGCTGCTTGAGCTCGGTAGTTGCCATTTTTTGCTCTCGATGGATATGTCGCGAGGGTCACGCCGTATTTCGCAGGCATGTTTGCTTGTCGTGAGCGCAGTGTGGTTTGGTATGGCACTGTGGTGCTTTTTAGCTGTGCCAATGAGTGAATCGGGCCTCTTTGGAGCGACCTTACCACTACTCAATGGCTGGTGGACGGTAGCATTTACGGGCCTGGTTGGCCTAGCGGCAGTGCTTGTGGTACGCGAATCAAATGAAGCAAATAATGTAAAATAATAAACCTTATACCTTATAAGTTCATTTAGTTAAAGGTTGCTCACCTTCCTCATATGCTGTGAGTACATAAAGCAAAAGACGCTTCTGGTTTATTTGGCTTTCTCTTATATAAAACAACCCTCCAAAAAGGTGGGTTGATGCATGTGCTATATGGCTGGGCCGGAGGGATTCGAACCCCGAATGCCAGGACCAAAACCTGGTGCCTTACCACTTGGCGACGGCCCATCATCGCGTGGCACCCCTGTATTGTACCATGCTTGCGAAGGTGGATCAATAGCGCATAGCGTGGCCTGCCTAGAGGTCTGCACCTTAGTAGTTGATCGGCTCAGTGATTTGTGATGCCGGCATGTAGCTGCTGGATAAAAATAACAACAAATTGCTCTGACCACAGTCACATGCTTCGTATAACAGGGGTCGTGCTAGTATACCCGTTGTGAATATCACGCTTGACCCACAGTATATAGAGTAGTATAGTGCATAGTAAGCGCATATATGGTGTCTATGACACTAGGAACCGATGCTTGCACAATCATAAAAAACAAGGATAAACACTCATGCCGTGGCGCACGTGCTGCCGTGGCAAGTAAAGGAGGGATATGTATCACACAATTACCAAACGCGATGGGCGCATCGTGGCATTTGACGACACAAAAATTATGGCAGCAATCGAACGAGCTGGTCTGGAGACGGGTGAGTTTGCTGAGGAAGAGGCTTATCAGTTAGCTCAGGCGGCGATTACCAGGCGCAGCGAGACTATAGCGGATGATGCACTCACCGTGGAGCAGATGCAGGGATGCGGTAGAGGATACCTGCTGCGCTCGCCATATAAAAAGACCGCCAAGGCGTATATTATTTATCGCGATCAGCATCAGAAGCTGCGCGAGATTGCTGCTAGTGCACATGTTGACCTGATTGACCAATATTTGCTCAAGCTTGACTGGCGGGTTAATAGAGAATTCCAACATGGGCTATAGCCTCCAAAGGCCTTAACAATTACATCTCAAGTGAGGGTGAGCAAAACCTACTGGCTCAACAAAATCTACAGCTCAGAGATTGGTCGCCTTCATCGGTCGGGTGATCTTCATATTCACGATCTTAACCTTGTGAGTGTGTACTGTGTGGGCTGGGACTTGATGGATCTGCTCCGGCAGGGCTTCACTGGTGTACCAAACAAGATTTCATGCAAGCCAGCACGGCATTTTCGCACGGCGCTGGGGCAGGTTGTGAATTACTTCTACACACTGCAGGGCGAGGCAGCTGGTGCGCAGGCCTTTAGTACTTTGACACCTTTGCTCGCGCCATTTATTCGGGCAGATGGGCTAACGTACGATGAGGTAAAGCAGGTGCTGCAAGAATTCATCTTTAATGTCAATGTGCCGACGCGTGTTGGCTTCCAAACGCCGTTTACGAATATCACGCTTGACCTCGAATGTCCTAAACATATGGCGGGCACACCGGTGATCATTGGCGGAGAGATGCAAGAAAGTAACTACGGCGACTACCAGGATGAGATGAATACCTTCAATCGGGCACTGCTTGAGGTGATGACGGAGGGTGATGCTAATGGGCGGGTCTTTACTTTTTCCGATTCCGACGTATAACATCACCGCTGATTTCGACTGGGATAATCCTGTGATTGACAACCTGTGGGAGGCTAGTGCGAAATACGGCATTCCATACTTTAGCAACTTTGTCAATAGCGATATGAGCCCAGAAGACGCGCGTAGTATGTGCTGCCGCCTGAGGATTGACAATCGCCAACTGGAGTATCGTGGTGGTGGCCTGTTTGGGAGTAACCCAATGACGGGGTCAGTTGGTGTGGTGACGATTAACCTGCCTCGCTTGGCACTGAAGTCGAGTGACGAAGCAGCGTTTCGGGCTGGTCTCGTCCACCTTATGGAGCAAGCGCGTGATAGCCTCGAAGTTAAGCGCAAAACACTCGAACGCCTGACCGATGCCAACCTCTACCCATATACCAAGTTTTATCTGCGCGATATCAAGCGGCGCTTTGGTGAATACTGGAAGAATCATTTCTCGACAATTGGCCTCATTGGCATGAATGAGGCAGCGCTTAATCTCCTTGGTGCGGATATTGGTCAGGCTGCAGGGCGGGAATTTGCCGAGCGGACGCTCGATCTAATGCGCGAGACGCTCGTGAAATTCCAAGAAGAAACTGGCAATAATTACAACTCGAGGCAACGCCAGCCGAAGGCACAACCTACCGTCTGGCGCAGATCGACCAGCGCGACTACCCAGAAGCAGCGCATTTTTGCCAATGGTATCGGCAAGGCGGTGCCAGCGCCGTTCTACACCAACAGCACACCTGCCGGTCAATTACCGACGATCTCTTTTCGAACTACTTGATCTCCAAGACGAACTGCAGACCAAATATACTGGCGGCACCGTCATCCACTTTTTCCTTGGTGAGCGAATGGATGACCCGCGACGCTCAAAGGGCTGGTGCGAACGATCTGCCACAATTACCGCTTTGCCGCTACTTTACGATCAGTCCGAGCTTTTAGTGTCTGCAAAGAATCATGGCTACCTGCGTGGGGAACATGAGGCGTGCCCACAGTGCCAGGAGCCGTGGAGATATATTCACGGGTGGTGGGCTATTTGCGGCCAGTGCAGCAGTGGAATAAGGGCAAGCAAGCAGAGTTTGCACTGCGCTACCACTACGACAAAGCAGCCGATACGATTGATGCCTCAAACAAATGACAGCAAGAAGGGAGGATGATGATGGTTCAGATCGGTGGTATCCAAAAAGTTTCAGCACAGTCGACTACCCAGGCCACACCTGTGCGGCAGTCTTCTTGATTGGCTGCACTATGCGCTGCGGTTACTGCCATAATCCAGAACTCGTCTTACCTGAGCAGTATATGGCTGCATCCCTGAGGCGGAGATTCTTGATTTTCTTGCGCGGCGGGTTGGCTTGCTTGATGGCGTCGCAGTCGGTGGTGGCGAACCAACGATGAGTGAAGATTTGCCTGACTTCATTCGGGCTATCAAGCAGCTTGGCTTCCTCGTTAAGCTCGATACCAATGGGACTCACCCGGCGATGCTGCGCCAGATGCTGGATGAGCAACTGCTCGACTTTGTGGCAATGGACATTAAAGGGCCGCTGGAGAAGTATGTGGAGATTGCCGCGCGGCCAATTGACACTGATGCGATTATGGAAAGCATCGACCTCATCCGGAGCCGAGTCGATCATGAATTTCGCACGACGATTGTGCGGGGGCAGCTTGAGCCGGCAGACTTCGACGCAGTCGGGCAGATGGTGCAAGGTGCACAGCGCTTTGCTCTGCAGCATTTTAGTGCAAGCGATACGCTGGTGAGTAGCCGCTTTTGCGATGAAACGAGCTTTACCGACGAGGAAATGGCTCAGGCTCAGCGCATTATGCAACGCTATGTAACAGAATGCGTGGTGCACTGATGCAGTGCTATACAGGGATAATCCAGCAAGTGATTCAGCACACACACGATGTAGCAACGCTGGTGTTTGATGCTAAAGGCGACGCACCATTTCGCTATACGGCCGGACAATACATTACCATTATCAAGCCAGAGTCGTGTACACCTGAGGGTAAGGCATATAGCCTATCGAGTTGGCCTGGCGAAACACATCTGAGCATTACCGTGAAGGATATTGGCGGTGAGTATTCCCACTACCTATGCAGCCGACAGGCTGGCGACCAACTAACGTTTTCGGCGGCGTATGGGTACTTTAACCCATTGACAGATCGCCCACTCGTGGGGATTGCAGCTGGAGTCGGTATTAGCCCGGTGTGGAGCATTATCAAGAGCGAATATGCGCGTGATCCACATCGGAATATTCAGCTCATGCTATAGCAATCGGACTGTCGACGATATTGTCTTTGCGGCCGACCTTGCTGCATATGAGGTGCGCTACCCGCAGCTGTCGCTTCACCACTTCGTGACACGTCAAGCAACAGTCCCGCCTAAGATACGCCAGGGGCGAATTGACCTCGATATGTGTATCAACCCAGCGGCACACTACCTGGTGTGTGCGGTTCAGCTGCATTTACGCGAGCGATGTGGCAGGGACTCACTGCGCGGGGTATTGCGAGTAAATGTATTGCAACAGAGGTGTTTTTCGAATGAGTGAGCAGCTTGCCAAAGCACCAACCAAGCGCTCGCCGGAGGAAATTGCAGCCTGGCAAGAAAATGCGCGGCGGATTGCGCAGGAGCGGATTGGCCAAGCGGCCTGTAATGCATGCCCACTTGCCCGCATTTGCAGTGTTAAGAATCCCGAAGCCTGCAATCCGAACCAAATTGCTCAGCAAGCTGGTGGAGAATACACTGGTGGCGACAGCGCAGAAGTGTCATACAAAAAAGTCCTCGACGACGACCGTATCAATGTTGTGATTGCCAATGTCAGGAAGAAGGAGCAAACCAAGCCAAAACTACAGCGACCTCCTGAAGTACAAAGGCCCCCAGCTAATACGATCAACATGCCGCCAGCTAACGTTATCAAAGCTCCACCAGCGCGCCTGAAGATGGAACAATCGACCAAAGCCAACAGTCATCCAGCAGATCATCAATGCGGTTGGGGAGTTGATTGATATCCCGAAAGCAAATCAGCAGCCTGCTCGACAGATACAAAAGTAATCTTAGATGTGGATTAAATCCATCACACAAAACCCCGAGCAGTGGTATAATAGGGGTATGAATGCCATTGTTCGCTTGGTTGCTGACGGGCTTATGATCCCGATTGTCGCTGTAGCTCTTTTTCACTGTTTTTCGTGCACCTCAAGCCCAACGCTACCAACGTTACACGCGCGTATTTATGGCAGGCCTGACGTCCTATTGGTGTGCGAAGGTCATTGGTGCGCTCTGGCAGCCCGAGACGCTCCGGCCATTTGAAAAGCTCGGCACCGACCCGGGTGCGCTCTATCTCAATAATCCCGGCTTTCCGTCCGATCACGCACTCTTTGCGATGTTCCTTACCCTGGCAGTATGGTATGTGACGCGCCGGCGGCTGCTCTCCCTCGCGCTGTTCGTTATGACAGTACTGGTGTGCCTTGGCCGCGTGGCAGCACTGGTACATACACCGCTTGATGTTGCTGGTGGGGTGGCCATTGCACTGCTGGGTGCTGTATGGTACGTGCCACATCACAAAAAATTCTGGCGCAGACTAGCAAAATCGGCAAAAACATAATATAATAGCTCCCAGTAAGGAATTGGAGCTAGATAATATGGACGAACAGATATACGCACGCACCGCCGACCCAGATGAAGTGGCGGAAGCAGCGCGCCAGCTAAAAAAGCAAAAACTGCCAAGACGGCGACCATCACCAAGACGGTGCTTGACGATGGGCTCGACCACAGCCGAGCAATCGACAACCCCTTTGCTCAGGGTGGTGTGCTCGATACATCCGAAGACACCGAGCATTTTGTGAACTTATCGTGGCCAGATATGGGGCAGATTATGATAGGTGCGGCCATTACTGGCGTGGTGACGAGTGCAGTACTACTGCTCGTTGCCAACCTCGGGGTGTTTGGTGCGGTGTGTGGCCTTGGTAGTGCTAATCCAGCAAGCTGTGGCACACCCACGTTCTATACGGTCTTGAGCGCAATGGTTGTAGCGGTGATTGTCGGGCTTATATTTTTGGTGCAGCGCCGGGTGTATCGTCCCGCTCTCGTTATGCTTGCGACGGCAGTGGGTCTCTGGCCAGTGCTTACGTGGCTGGCCGCATCGTCATGGTATGTGGTGGTGCCGGTTATTACGATTTTGATGGCACTGAGCATTGGCGTGTTTTCGTGGATCTCGCGCCTGCGCAACCTAGCAGTCACACTTGGTGCGATGGTGGCGATCATTGTATTGATGTATCTTGCAACACTGTAGATAGCTCTAAACTCCACAATGGTTTCCTTGGTGATTATTTGTCATGCTCAAATAGATAATTTCCATTCCTCTTTTTACGCGGCTCCCTTGTCTGAACTTCAAGTTCTAGCCAACTCTTACGTCACTTCCTTTGACGAACACATAATAAAAAGTTTCCTGAGAATATCGGTCTTCTAGTATTAGCGCTGAAAAACTCATTACGACACTTCTACTCCTTGTGCTAAATGAGAGACACACTCATAGGAAGTTGACACGCCCGCTCAATAAAAACGACATGGGTGGCTATTTCTAGGGAAATGCTATACTAGAGATATGGAACTTTCTCTTGTGCTTGGAATTATTCTTATTGTTGTCCTCGTTGGCTGCGGTGCAGTGCTGAGTCTGCTGCTGGCAAAGCTTAATGAGCTCAAAGATCAGCAGTCGGTGGCGCTTCTCAAGAGCGACGTGACGGAGTTGTCGCGCACGATAGCCGCTATGCAGCAGTCGGTTGGGGATAAGCTCGAGCGCTCGGGCGCTGCTATGCAAACGTCAGTCCAAGCAGCTCTCCGAGAGTGCCAAGCTGGTGGCCGATGTAACGCAGCGCCTCACGAAGCTGGATGAGACTAATCGACGCGTCGTCGATGTCGCAGATGAGCTTAAGACACTGCAAAACGTCCTGCAAAACCCCAAGCAGCGCGGTGTCTTTGGTGAGTATTATCTGCAGAGTGTGCTGAGAATGTGTTGCCACCGGCCCAGTATCAGATGCAATATCGCTTTGCCGACGGCGAAGCGGTCGATGCGGTGATCTTTCTTGACAAGGGACGTGTGCTGCCGATCGATAGCAAGTTTAGCCTTGAGAACTACAACCGGATGATCAATGCCACGAGCAAAGACGAGCGCCAGCAGCTGCTCAGCCGCGTTAAGCTCGACCTTAAGCACCGCATCGACGAGACAAGCAAATACATTCGCCCCAGCGAAGATACGATGGACTTTGCCTTTATGTTTATCCCCAGCGAGTCGCTGTATTATGATCTGCTTATCAACAATGTAGGGCAGGGTGGTTCGAGCCGCGATCTGATTGAGTATGCCTTTCGCGATCGCCGAGTGATTATCGTGAGCCCAACCAGCTTCTTGGCCTATTTGCAGACGGTGCTGCAGGGGCTGCGCAGCCTCCAGATCGAAGAGCAAGCCAAGGATATTCAGCTGCGGGTTGGCCAGCTTGCGACGCATATCAAGAAGTTTGATGGATTGCTGGGCAAAATGGGTAAGAGCCTCGCCACAACAGTTGGTCACTACAACACAACCTATCGCGAGCTCGGCAAGATGGATAAAGACGTCGTACGTATCACTGGCGGTGAACGCCAGAGCGAGCCGCAGTTGCTCGAACGGCCGCAGCGTGGCGATGAGTAGCTGCTAGATCGATCTGAGGAGCTTTAACTCAACACAAGCACGGTACGGGGTGACAACATAGAGCTAGACACATCTCATGAGTTAGAGTTAGATCTGTGGCGATGTGAAGGCTGACTTCGAAGTGAAAGTACTTGATATCCGTAGCGGTCAATCTCTTCTGGTGGCCAGAAATCGATCTCCTTAGTTCGTAACACAGTACCAACAGTATGACGAACAGTTCGACCGGTCGGCACACCGTCATGAGTGACCTCTACCTGCTCGAGAGTATCACCCGGCTCAATCGTAATATCGGCGATACGCATATCAAACGTTTTTCGCCTGAAAGTACTTGTTCGAATAGTTCCGGGTATGATTTTTCTCACGACCTTCATATAGTGTCGCTATTGTAAATCTTCGTGTGAGATTTGTCAAACAGAGATAGCAATAATCGTAGCAAAAACCACAACGTATTTCGGAGTATAATACATACGCCATATATTGCTTCTTCGTGCAAAAATGACCTCTGGCAAATCGATGTGTATGATCAAAATAGACTATCTCGCTTGCAAAAATATGGATAAAGTTATTGTCTTGTGTTTGGCAAAGCAGAGTAGCTGTGATTAAATAAGAACAGCTAACGAACATAAGGAGGGATATGTTGGCAACACGAGCAACAAAACAAGCAAAAAGCTGGCTTGACGCTTGGGCTTACCATGGCATGCGCTGTGATGGGTACGAGCTTTGCCATGGCGCAGCCAGCATCGGCAATCGATCATCTGCCACGTGATGTACAAGCGCATTATAAAAAGTGTGGGGTGATGAATTTGACGGTAATAAGCTCGACACAACCAAATGGGCTGTACCGACCGGTTGCTTTGACCTTGCATCAGGTATGGATGGGCGCTTCCGGACAGACATGGTGCGCCAGTACGATGGCAAACTCCATCTCCTCGCGCAGTATGATAAAAATGCCAAACTATGCCAGGCTGGTCATGCTGCCTTCTCGACAGGGATGGTCAACTCGCACTACCTCAGCGACTGGGAGGACAAAAGCGTCGCTCATGCCTGGGACCCCGGCACCTACTACGAAGCGTCTATCAAACTGCCAGAGGGCAACAAGAACGGTGGTGCTCGAGCAAGCTGGGCGTCATTTTGGCTCACAAGCACAACATTCAACTGGCCAGCCAGTGGTGAGCTCGATGTCTTCGAGTCGCGTGGCTACGACCCAAGCTGGCTGCAAGCCAATATTCATACGCAGCCACGCCAGGGTAATAAAGAGCGTTCGCACCAGCACCAGCACGTTCTCGATCGGAATATTGTCGGCAATACACAAACTGCCTTCCATACCTACGGTGTCTTAAACAAGAAGGATGGGACGATTGAATTCTACTATGATGGGCGCATAGTACACCGCGTGGCGCCAGATGATGCAAACTGGCCGTTTGCCAAGGCAGCCAACAAACTCTTTATCCGCTTGAATCACCAGGTTGGCGGCCTCAATGAGCCGTACAAGAAGGCCAGCCCCAAGGATTATGAAGTCGCGAAAGATATGCAGATCGATTATGTGCGAGTCTACCAAGAAAAGACTGCCACTGATAAGCCACAGGATGCGGTGGTGAGCGTGCCCGATTGGCGTCTCCGCAACAAGCTCAATCAAGCCATCGCCCAAGTGACCCACACAAAGCGCGGTGATGCACAGCCCATGCTTGCCTCAGATCTGGAAAAGCTAACCACCCTCGACCTCAGCGCGCGTGATGGCGCAGAGTCGTGGGAGAAAATAAAGAACCTCGAAGGCATTCAACATGCAAAGAATCTCACCTTTGTTTCTCTCAAAAACACCGAGGTGAAGGACCTTACACCACTCAACAGCCTGAAAAAGCTGAAGAGTGTCGAGCTGAGTTGGCCGTTGACGATTAATCGATAGATTGGCGTGTTCCATAGAAAATACAGGGGCAAATGCCTTGTATTTTCTATGAGAAAAGTCTATCTCTTGAATGCAATTTTTGCGGGTATAAATAATAATAACCATCGATCGAATCTTCGCTGTTTGTCCAAGCCTCGGTGATGGGCATTGTGTACAGACGAGTTGGTGCTACGCCCATGCAGTCTGAAGGAGTAAGCTGAAATTGCTGAGCTTTACTGTTATAGATGGCGATTGCTTCAGTGAGCTCGCTATCTACTACTTGATGAGCAACACCACGACAGTATAAGCCAACACCGTGACCTTCTGGGGCAGTCGAGTCGTAAATTGTCATAAACACACGGTGGTTATGTTCGATATTTTGCGAGTGCTGAGCAGCTATTGGTGACCACCAATACACTGCACCATCTGCATACGCAGAAAACACTGGCGTATTCCACGGCTGACCATCCGGAGAGACAGTCGCAAGATTCGCGTAGGCGTTGCTGTATAAGAGTGCTTGTGTAGAACGATCCATAGATGAAATCATAGACTCTACTACCTAACGCTCAGTTCCCATGCTACACCAAACTGATCTGTACACTGGCCGCTATAACCCCACGGCTGCTCACCAAGCGGCATATCAATCTGCCCACCACGCGCAAGTTGATTAAAATAGCTGCTCTGCTTGCTGGCGTGAATCTGCTGCATGGTGCAGCCGCATGGCTGGCTCTGTCGGCTGCACAAGCCCCGGTTTATCGCCTGCCATCAGTAACATATTGCCAAAATCAAGCGCCGCATAGGCAATCAAACGAGCCTGCTCGCCACCCGTCATACCCATATCACCATAGGTAATCATATCTGTATTTGGCATAGCGGGAAAGGGCGCAAGCGGCACACCAAAAACCTGTTGATACAAGGTAAATGCCTGCCGAACCGTACCAGGCAAGTAAAGGTACACATGTAATTTGTTATGAGACATAGTTACTCCTTTCTAAGTGGTAAAAGCCTTACCCTAGGAGTATAGCAAGCATGCCCGCCGTACGCTTCCGCTGAATTGCTATTTCCTGCGCATAAGCTGCATTAACAACACCGGAAAGTTCATGGTGATTGGCGGGTCACTCCGCAACAGGCAGCGCATACGTAGTTCAAGCGCAACCTGGGTGTGGCCGGTAAATGTAATTGAGCGCGGGTGCTTTTTGGCGATAATTTTGCCTTAGTACAGTGCGTGGACTTACCCCAAAGCGTAGCTCACAAGCTAATATATAATACGTGCCAGGCGGTATGTTGGTAAACGTCGTGCTTGTCTTACGCACAAGCGCCGCGCCTATAACTGGCGCTCCTTTTGGTACACCGGTTGCGAATAGACCAACACAGCTAATGTGCGGCCGGTAGCCCGGTGGGTAGATCACCTGCACATCTAGCTGATTATGCAGCGCATCGCACAGGTAACGGTGCGCTGCACGTACACCTGCTGCCCTGGTTCAGCCGCCTCTTCTAATGCCCGTCTGGCCTGGTCCGATTGAGCTTTGTACTGGGAAGGTCGCACCCCCGTATGGCGCTGAAAGGTCGTGGCAAAGCTCCCGAGGCTACTGTACCCAGCCTCGACTGCACTGTGCGTAACCGAACGAGCCGCCAACAACCACGCTGTGCTGTGCTCGACCTTTACGGCCTCTGGTATTGGCGAATCAGTGCACCCCTATGGCATCTTTTAAAAAACGCGCGACACATAATACTTGCTATAGCCGCAGTGCTTCGCTATCTCGGCAAGCTCGGTTCGTTACCTTGTGCCGTCCTCGCCCGTATAAAAAGCGCTGGCTTGTTCGGCTACCATGGTGCACCGCGGCATTACTACAAACTGCCGCAAAAAGTCTAGCTTGCCGCTCTCGAAATGCCGCACGTCTCGATGCCGTATTTCATCATCACCAAGCGGTCGATGCCGCAGCCAAAGGCAAAGCCGGTAGAGGTGTCGGGGTCGATATCAGCCGCCCGTAGCACATTGGGGTGGGATCTAAGCCGCAGCCAATCAGCTCCACCCAGCCTTCGCCACTCACACCTTGCAGCCTGGGTCTTTGCCTTCGCAGAAAGGGGCAGCTCAGGGCAAACTCAAAAGCTTGGCTCGGTGAAAGGGAAGTAGAGGATTAACCCGCACATCGAGCTGCTTGCCGTAGTAGCTTTGCAAAAATTCTTGCAAAGGTGGCAATCAAATTGCCGACGTTGACTCCCTTAGCTACGTACACGCCTTCCACCTGGTAGAAAGTGTGCTCGTGCCGGGCGTCCAGGTCTTCGTTACGGAAGACGCGGTCGGGTACGATGGCCGCAATGGCCTCGCCTGCCTCCAGCTTGTGGCGATAGGTGGTCAGCACGCGGTTTTGCATGGTGCTGGTATGAGCTGGCGCGATCAGGCGGTCGCCCTGCGCGTCTGTCTCGACGGTCATGAAGGTGTCGTAATCATCGCGGGCGGGGTGGCCTTTGGGGAAGTTGAGGCTCTCGAACATATGGAACTGATCATCGATCTCGCGCGACTCCTCCACCACAAACCCCATGCGGTAGAAGATATCAGCAATCCGCTCGATCTCTTGCATGAGGGGATGGATTGACCCCTGGTTTTGTTGGTAGTAATGCTGGAATAGCAGTGTTGATATCCATCGGTGCAGTGACGTCGATCGGTGTGCGCTCAACCGTCTCAAGTTCCTCAAGACGGCGCTCGATGGCGGTTTGCACGGCTTGCTTGAGCTCATTAACACGCTTGCCAAATGGTCCACGCTCCGCTGGGGGGAGCGATGTGATATGCCCATACAGTGCGCGCAATTCCTCGTGGCGCAGTACTTCGCGCGGGGTGGTCGATTGGCTCACGGCCAGGAGTAGCTTTTGCTGGATAGCGTCAAGGTTTGTCATACTGCACTCCGTTATTGTTGTCCATTGATGGTTAGCGCAACAAAAAAGCCAAAGGTAAGCAGCGCAAGAAAGCCAACCACCAGCCACACCCCAGCTAGTGTCGTTGTTTGCTTGGTACCTTTGAGATATTCGGATTGCTCGACGCCGGTATCGCCGCTTGCTGGTGCGGTGCCATCACCAGTGTGGCTGCTGGCAGCTGCTTTAGCGCGGAGATCGGCCACAATACGCTCTTGCAGCTCACTGCGCGTTTGGTCTTGTTTCATATATTGTCCCATGTCTTTAGTATAGCATTATTTGGCACGATCGACATCTGATATCGCCGACAAACAGGGTGATGTGATATACTAAAGGCGTAGTATCAACTAGTGAAGGAGGGACGTATGGCTACCAAAAAGCCGTTTCGACCAAAAATCGGCCGCGAAAGATTCGGCCTCCCAGCCTCAGGCTGCACCAACCGTAAAGGCTGCATCGACCACATCAGCCACCAAGACTGTTGTCCATAAGCGACGCGAGCCAGCTCTGCCGAGCAACTTACTCAACATTATTTTTGCTGAGCTGCTTGGTACATTTATGCTCACCATTGCCGCGATTGGTGCGGCAACTCAATTTTGCACCACTCTACCCTTGGCCTCACACTGCTTGTGATTGCTGTGGCGGTGGGTGCAGTATCAGGCGCGCATATCAACCCAGCGGTCACCTTTGGCCTCTGGACGATGCGCAAGCTCAAGACAGCGCTGGTACCATTCTACTGGATTGCTCAGCTGCTTGGTGGGGCGCTTGCTGTCGTTGTGCTCAACGGCTGAGTGGGAGTGCCTTCAAGCTCAGCTTCGAGCACTTTACTACCTTTAGCTGGGCGGTCTTTGGTGTTGAGCTCGTCGGTGCAGCAGTGCTGATGTTTGGCATTGCGGCTGCCGTATCACGTGGCCGAGCTCAAGCAAACAGGCCAGGCAGTGGGGATTGGCTTATCGTTAGCCGTTGCTGCTATTGTGGCCGGTGGCTTGCTGACACAGGTGCAGGCTTCGGTGGACACATCGTCGGTCCGAGATATCAAACACTTGCCACACGAACTGCGTGCAAAGAGTGCAACACTCAACCCAGCAGTGGCTATTTGCCGCAACAGAGGCACCAGACAGTAGCTTTACTGGCGCACAAGCAAGCCGTGGCGAGACTGGCTATAGCCGCCTGAGCCTTGAGGTAATCGCTGGTACCTTGATCGGTGCTGCACTTGGTGGCAACCTCTACCTGCTGGTAGCGGGTCGCAAAAGCAGAATCTGGGTGATACGCATTGAAGTGAGATCAAGACCACTCTCTCAGCAGGGTGGTCTTGCTATATTGGCAACTATTCGCCATACTATAGCGTATGAAAGATTCTTCCTCACCCCAAGCTGGAATTATAAAAGTAATTGCTACGCTCATTGGCGGCATTGTTGCAGTTGGTGCGATTGCCGTTGCAGCTGCCTTCTTGTGCCCGCCCAGAAGGCAGAACTGCGCACAGCAGATATCAAGCGACTAGATTATGATAGCTCAATGGCGGCTATCAACCAGCAAATTACCCACGATACAGCAGAGGCTGGCCTGCGCAGCGAATGCCGCTCGTTTGCCAAGACGCACGGCAAGAAAACAGCCAAGGCTATCTTACTTATCCACGGCATCAGTGGCTGCACCAGTGATATGGCCGATATTGCTAATGTATTCTACGAGCAGGGCTACAACGTTTATGCGCCGCGCGTACCACAGCATGGTTATGCCGACAAGAAGCGCCATGGTCAGATCTCCTTCAGCGATATGGTCAACTATATGACCACGAGCGCTCGTCAGGTCAGCGGCCTTGGTGAGGAAGTTGGGAGTGGCAGGCCACTCTGGTGGTGGCAATATGGCGACGTGGCTTGCGCGAGTATGGTAACGGGCTCTTCTCGCGAGTGCTGCTCATTGCGCCATTTTATGAACCATCGGCTAGCCAGGCTCCCAAGTGGCAGATTCCGCTCATGCGCAACCTCTACGGCAAAATATCCTGCCAGACCGCTACAGTGGTAATGATGAGGTGAATGGCCTGTCATATCGCACCCTAGCAAAGTACGTCACGCTTAAAGAAAACTACAAAGCCAACCTCGCTGCACCAGGTCTCAAAGCATGTTGGTGTGGTGGTGAGTGAGGGGACCACGATATCGACCCAGACCTCGCACGACATCCCACAAAAATGGCAACCAACAACAATGCCTCCTTCCAATACAAAAAATTCCCCGCCAGCATGGGGATTGGCCACGACATGACACGGCGTGCCTCACCAGGAGTGAGCGCTCATAGTGAGGAAGTCTTCCAGACCTACCTTACTGCTACGAAGGGAAGTAAAAATGATATAATAATGTAAAAAGAAAGAGTAGAATAGATCATGAGTAATTCGAGAGAGAGTAGGAGCGCACAGGACTTCACCGAGTGAGGCAACCTCTCCTGATCCAAAAGAACAGAGCGAGGTTTCGTTTGCTCGTGTGGTGGGGCCAGTCATGCGTCTTGATGATCTGTTAGGATACTTCGCAGAGAATGGTAGAGCGGTTGACCAGAAAGATCTTATTATTCTGACAACAGCTGACGGTACGCTGGTTTGCCCACAACAGCAGTTTGAGTGCACTGATGACGCGGGTAATCGCACATGGAAGGTATCGCCGTATGCGATAGCACTATGGAAAGTGACCGAGCTAAGCGGCCACAATGGTTGGACACGATGCAGCGAGTTTAGCTGTAAAACATAAAATAACGGGGTATCAATACAGCTTGTTTGATATTGCCACCGATCAAGAGATATCTGATGATGAGAAACAATCTGCCCTTCAGTATGTTTTGCGTGATGAAGATAAAAGAGCAGTTTGTAGTGGTGACCGTGACTTCAATAAGAAGCGTGAGGAGGTTGTTGCATATATTGAGAATGTCCTTGGTATCCCTGTCACAAAATAGATAAATGGCTGGCATTAAGTTGGCATATCTTTGGATCGTACCTAGATGTTTAGCGACTATCTAAGATAGTCCTCAAATTATGCTGAGCCGATCGCAAGTGATTGAGCGGTGGCACACGGAAGCATCTGCAATAGTAGCACAGATTAGCAGACGTTAAATTGCACCAGCAGACTGTACTCGCTGATTTTGCATAGAAATAAAACCATGCCATATAAAAGAACACGCTATTGACATTATATCGAGCTACGGTATACAATAAGAATATACGATATATCGCACTACGATACATATGACTTCGATGTACAAATCGAGAAAGGATGATTAATGGATAAAATCAACGAAACGACGGGATGACGTAAAAATTCTGCTGGCATACTTTGCTGGCTACATGGTAGGTATGACAGCATTGCGTCGTATGTGCTGGAGCGATTTGCCGCTATATCATCGACAAGTGTGCTTGGGCTCATCATCAATGCTGTAGCAAGTGTGCTCCTGCTTGGCTATATTGTAATGAAGAAACGAGCTGAACTTGCTGCTGCATGGCGCACTGCACGGCAAGCACCGGGCAAGAATAGCTGGTTTGTCGTCAAGTATTTTCTCTTTGCATATCTTGCAACGATGCCGGTAGCACTCCTGCTTGCTGCGCTGCAGGTAACTAACCAAAACCAAACGGCGCTCGTTGGCCTCTTTGGTGGAGCGCTGTGGTATGCGGTATTTATGGCGGTGGTATTTGGGCCGATCGTTGAGGAAGTTGTCTTTCGTGGAGTTATCTTTGCTCGCTTATTGCAAAAATCTCGTGTTCTTGCTTATGCAGCATCAATGGTGCTCTTTGCACTTGTACACGTGGCACCATACATGCTTACAGGAGGAATCAAGAATGGTTTGGCAATTGTTAGCTATTTGCCGCTGGCATTCTTCCTGTGCAAAGCCTATGAACAAAAAGAAGAGCCTCTACGCCTCAATGGGTGTACACCTCCTCCAGAATAGCCTCGCGACGATACTTCTTGTGCTCGCAACCCGAGGCTAGACAAGGTATAATACATATCTGAGAAAGCGCACATGATCCAAGCAAAACTACGAAGAATCTACTCACCGATGACCGAGACAGGGTTCTACATCCTATTTTGTTTGCAGGCGGAGATGCATGGCTATACGATTGGCCAGCGTGTCAAACATATGACAGACGGCCAGGTACAGATTAGCCCTGGCACAATGTATGCACGCTCGCCAAGATGGAGAAGGACGGTATAATTCGCTTCGTACGAGAAGAGGATAAGCGCAAAATCTACCACATAACACCACTTGGCCAAGAGATATTGGCCTGTGAGCTGCAGCGGATCGAGCGGCTGTATAACAATAGCAAAGGAAGGAAATAACTGAATGTCACGAATCATGTGTCGGTACTACATGTTGCCCGAGTATAGGCGGGAGGAGGCGTTTTTGCTGAGCAGCATCGGCAGGGATATGCCCTCAAACGCTTCATTGTCCCGTTCTTTTATATATTTGAGCCATGCCCGGCGGCGCAGTATACGTACAAAATCGACTTTCAGAACCTCACTCGGCACGAAGAAAATGCGCAGTATCAGCAGCTCTATGCCGACTATGGCTGGGAGTATGTTGCATCGGCCAATGGCTTTCATGTGTTTCGTAGGCCGAGCAGTGAAGCTGAGGAAGACGATATCTTTAGCGATAACGAGTCTCGCCTGGCAATGGTGAGCGCATTAGCAAAGCAGCGTATGGGGTCTGCTGATGATGCTTTGTTGTACTGCTGTTTGCCTATATCGGATACAAACTTGTACAAACGCCAGCCGTCTTGCAGCAGCCTGAGTTCTATGGGCTAGTGCTCGTTGCGCTCTTTGATGGGTATCTTTGCGTGCGGTGCTGGCGTGGCTTGCGCCGGCTGAAGCGTGCGCTGATTGCCGAGCAGCGGTAGAGTCTGCGATATTAAACTTCTCTATTCTTTCTGAGGTTTTCTCCTCACACTCCCCTTGATTGTGCTAAGAGAGTACCTGATTTTGCACATGATGCTCTAGCAGAATGACCAATCAGTAATCTGTTGTAATAGAAACAATAGGGGAGAAGATAGCTAAGGAAATTTGAGTCTCACATTGCATTCTCAAAAATAATAAAAACACTGCAGCTGGCTGAGCTGCAGTATTCTTGTGGGAGGCTAGAGTTAGCTAGATTTCGGCAGTCTGACGACCCTCGTAGAGGTTGAGGTACTGCGTGTAGACTGCCTGGTGGTAGGTGGCCATACCGCCATCAGTTGGCCCAACCATATTGTGACCAATGTTGAGCCGCTTTGGCAGGGTATAGTGCTGGAATGATGCATTGTTTGCCTGAGCCATGCGCTGCGGAATGCTCACCGCTAGGCCGTTATCGACAGCATCATCATTCTCACTCGTCACTGTTGCAACGCGCCCTGAGGCCCGGTGCAGCGAGGTTTTTCTTGAAGTTCTCTTTGACGATGAGATACTTGCCGAGTGCGCGGTATGACAAGCCACTTGGGCTAAACTTATCTGGCAAGATGTTATAACCATATAGCGTACGCAAGATAGGTAGTTGCCATAGGGGCTTGGCTAGCTGCTGGCTCGTAGAGATGGGGCAAGTAGCATTCGTAAAGAAGCCATTACCATACTGGGCAAGCCACGTCGCCATATCACCACCACCAGAGTGGCCAACAATACCAAGCTCATCACCGAGGCCACTCACTTGCTGTGCACTCGTCTTCATGAAGTCGGCAATGTCTTTTGGTAGAGATCTCGCCATGGCGTTTGTTGTCGGTGTAGCCATGCTTGAGGCACGCGTGGGACGTAGACGTTGTAGCCTTGGTTGTAGAATTCATCTGCTAGCTTTTGGTAAACGTTGCTGCAGCCGCTGATGCCATGAATCATGAGGACGGCCTTTGCGGCACGCTTGCCATGATTCTTCGTGTAAGTGCGGCACTCTGGGCGAATACTGCTGTCGCTCTCTTCTTGCTTGATTTGCTGGTCGATGCTACTCATCGCCTCGTTGTAGTTCTTGCGGCTTATAGTAGCTGAGCGCAAATCGCTACTGGCGGCCGCTTGGCTTGGTGCCAGGAACGTTGTTGCTGCCACAAGCCCTGTCACACTCAACAGGCCAGCAACAACCCAACTCTTTAGGCTGATATAGTCTGGTTTTGTCATGTCAGTCCTCCTTTAGTACTCTCCAGTATGCCGGATTGTTGCGTCAATTGCAAACACTGGTTATATATATTGAAGCGAGCGCACACCAGTGTAGCAAGAGTGCTAACAGAGGTCATATTGATGTAAAAACCACAATAAAACCGCATTACTATACAAATGCGGTTTTTGGTGTATCACTGGTAGCGAGTATTAGTCGTGATGAAACTCAAGTCGCTTGAGCCGCTCATACTCATCGAATTGGTAGCTGACGCGGATACTTGTGCCAGTATCATCGGTGACACGGGCGTGGTGGACGCCATTATCATCATCGTTCATCTCGATGCTCCAGCCTGGCATCAACTCCACAAAGCCCTCCAGCGACCATGCAACATCATCCACCTGTTGCAAAATAGCGTGGCAGGCGTGAGTAAAAGTAGTCGAGCGTAATGGGCGGCACGGGCTCGGAGAGAGGTTCTCAAGCAAAAGCACCACACGGCGACCACCACGAATCGGTGAGCTGTAGTAGTAATAATCCGTGCCAAAGATAGTGATGGCAGCAAAGCCAATATCGTGCGCCACACAGCAATGACAGCCTGTTGGTCAAGATCGGGCGGGAAAGGTATATTCAACTTCTGGGCTAACGAGATCATTCTCTTTGTGCTCTAAGCCATACTCGCGTACCTCGTGGGCGAGCTCGACCGCTTTGCCAAACTGTGTCAGCTCGTCCGCGTAGCCCCACATGAGGGTTGGTGGCTCGACGGCGATAGATGCAGCAAGTGTGCTTTGGCCGTTACCTTGCCTGTGTCTGATACCATAGCGAAGTGTTGCTTGTTGAGATCGACCTCATGGCGAGAAGAGTCGTATGACCCAACCTTGTCTTGAAACATCGTGTCCATTAATTCTTGGCGGAGCGCGCTATAAATACAGTTACGCTGACCCATTCGTCGAATACCGGTATGCATATAAACCTCAGATTATGTTCTTGTATGCCTGTGTAATTGTAGCATAAGTAGGCGAATAATGTAGCATATTCTGGATAGTAGCTGTTTTGTCAATATAACAGAGGTAACGCACTGCACTCTCGAATAACCTTGACAATACCAATAGAAGATAGATACTATATATGTATAACTATACATATAAGGAGGAGTGTGATGGCTAATAAAACAATCTATTTTTCGCACAGCGACGAACGCTATATTGAAGGGACTTTGCCTGGTATTAGTATGAGTCTATCTGCAGCACTGATGGCGGGTTATCGTTTGTTAGTTGAGCGGCAGCAAGCAACACACGATGGTTTTCATGAAGTGCAGCTGCGCGTTGGCAAGGATGGCGTGTATCAGCATAAGGTTTTTATGGGTCGTAAGATATACAGGACAATAGCAAAGGACAAAGCAGCTCTTCGCGAACAGCGAGTGTATCTTACGCAAAAGGGCCGTTATGTGTACTATGAGCGCAATGATGCCGACTGGAACTATTGGCCTACAGGCACGCAGCGTAGCACGCAAACCAACGACAATCCAGCGACGGTCAAACAATGGGGGCGAATGGAGGTTGTTGATACGATCGATGAGCTCGCGGCATATATCCCAGAGCGCGCTGTGCAAAACTTGCAACAGAGCCTGGAGCAGCCAGTGGAGCATTTGGATATTTGAGATCTGAGACAAGGGGAGAGCTTCATATCTTTTGTATGCAGTAGGGTAGTGTTGATATACGACGAAAGAGAATACGGTTTGTAGCACAGCTTTACTCAGATGGTATACTATAACCCAGTATGAAAGTCAGCCCCAATGTTGATAAAACAACATTAACTTTGAATTGCCGCCGGTGGATGAGCTGGTGCAGCGTATTAATCAGCAGCTCGGTAAGGTAGACCAGTAGAGAACCTGGCTGAGCGTTACCGCGGTGCGCGCGCGTGGTGCGGGTAGTGGAGTGCGAAGCACCCAATGCCGACCGCCTGAGCGTGACCAAAATTGATGATGGTATGGCGGTGCCCAATGTGCCGCGTGATGAAAACGGCCTGGTGCAGGTGGTGTGCGGTGCGCCCAATGTGCAAGCTGATATGTGGGCCGTGTGGCTGCCGCCTGCAAGCACGGTGCCAGCCAGTATCCTCGAGGGTGAGCCCTTTTACGCTCGATGCTCGCAAGCTCCGTGGGGTGCTGAGCCAGGGGTATGCTGGCTGCGGCTGATGAGCTAGCAATTGGCACCGACCACAAGGGGATTGTGGCACTGACGCCACGCGACCTGCCAGCCGGCAAAACGCTGCAACCAGGGGCTGACTTCGCCGCGCTGTTTGGCCTGGATGACTATGTGCTTGATATCGAGAACAAGATGTTTACCCACCGGCCAGACTGCTTTGGCCAGTTAGGGCGTAGCGCGAGATTGCCGGCATCCTCCATCAACCATTTACCAGCCCTGCATGGTATAACCTGGAGCAGGTATTTGGCGATGGTGATAGTGTTCCGCTCGCGGTTTCGAACGATATTCCGCAGCTTGTGCCACGCTTTATGGCGGTAGCGATCCGCGGTGTGCAGGTAGCGCCGAGCCCGTTTTGGCTGCAGTGCCAACTGGTGGCGATGGGGGCAAAGCCGATTAACAACATTGTGGATGCAACCAATTATGTGATGCTGATGACGGCCCAGCCAACCCATGCCTATGATTACGATACACTGCACGGCGGGCAGCTTGGCGTGCGTATGGCGCGGCAGGGCGAAACGCTGGCGCTGCTGAGTGGCAAGACGATTGAGCTGACGCCAGACGACATAGTGATTGCCGACGGGCAGGGCCCGGTGGCCCTGGGCGGTATTATGGGTGGCAGCCGCACTGAGGTATCGGCCACGACCACAAACGATTGTGCTGGAGTGCGCTACCTTCGACATGTACGCAGTGCGCAAAATGGCCATGCGCCACGGCGTGTTTACTGATGCGCTAGCCCGCTTTAACAAAGGCCAGTCACCCCTGCAAAATGCGGCTGTACTGAACCGGCTGATTGGTATGGTGGGCGGTGAGCAAGCCAGTGCAGTGGTGGATATACATAATGATAATATTTTTATCGAAAATCAGTTGACTCAGCAAGCAATGAAAACCAACCTTTATTCGAGAGCGTCTTGGCGATATACAACTAAATAACGACGATATAAGAAGAATCGCTTGGTAACGTAGAAATTAAGACATCTACACATACACTACGGAGCAGTGTTGAGTTTGAGAATGAGGTTGGCGACATCCGCTATGAACGCACAGAGTATCGAGATGAGGATGCGTTGTATGTCTCAATTCCTTTCTGGCGGACAGACCTGGAAACTAAAGAGGATATTGTTGAGGAAATTGGCCGGCTACACGGCTTTGATACTGTGCCGCGCCAGCTGCCCATGCGCCGTATTCAGCCAGCGCGTAAAAACCCCCGCCGTGAGCTCAAGCGCGTTGTGCGCGAGGCACTGGCCGAGGCGGGTGCCAACGAAGTGCTGAGCTACAGCTTTGTGCACGAGCGTGTGCTCAAGGGTGCAGGCCAAGACCCAGCCCAGGCCTTCCGCCTCTCGAACGCTCTCAGCCCAGACCTTCAGTACTACCGCCTGAGTGTGCTGCCGAGTTTGCTCGATAAAGTCCACGCTAATATAAAGGCGGGGCACAGCGAATTTATGCTGTTCGAAATCGGCAAGGGTCACACCAAAGCACGAATGGGTGAGGATGGTCTGCCAGCTGAACAATTACTGATTGATCTTGTGTATAGTAGCAAAAAGCCTCGGGCTGGCGCCGCCTTTTACCACGTGCGGGCAGTGCTGGACCAGCTGGCGCGTGATAGCGGCCTGACTCTCGTGTATACGCCAGTCACGGCAGCTCAAGATGATCCAGTGTATGCGCCTTTTGACATCAATCGCTCGGCTCATATCTGGGTAGAAGGTAGCGAAGCGGCTGGTCAGCCCGAGCGGCAGCTTATTGGTGTGCTTGGTGAGCTGCGCCCAGCAGTAGTGAAGCATTTCAAGCTCCCTGAGTATACTGCAGCGGCGTCACTTCGCCTTGGTGCGATGGAGCAGGTGTGGCGCGATACAGCGGTACACTACCAGCCAATGAGTCGCTACCCTACCGCGCGCGATATCTCAATCCAAACAAGTACAGAGGTTACCTATGATGAACTCGATGCAAGCAGTCTCGAGCGCTATGACTCGAGCCAGCGAAACACCCAGATGTGACGATCCGCGATCTCACGCCGCTGAGTATTTACAAAGCGACCCCTGATGCATTACATCAAACCACGACATTTCGCCTAACGCTATCGAGTAGCAAGGCAACGCTGAGTGCCGAGCGTGTCCGTTCGATTATCCGGACAGTGTTTGCGCCCGAGCAGCATGTGCTGTTTCAGGGCGTGGACTTTGGCGAATGAGGTTGATGCAAGCGACGCTGTGGTAGGCGATTGCGCAGACGGAGGAAACTCCGCCGCGTGGGCCGACCAATCAGTACGCCAAATGACGCACCGGCCGCAATGGCAATAGCGATGAGGACAGCACGCACTAGCAGACCTGCCTCGCTTGAGCCAGTCGTCACGACGCCCATGAGCCCATTGTAGAGCGTGACACCTGGCACGAGTGGAACAATTCCGGCATTGACGATGGCAAGGCTAGGCATATGCCACAAACGGGAAGCGGTTGTCGCAATAAAGCCAATCACTAAACCCGCTGCCGCACTGGCCGCTAGCAGACATGCTCCAGCTAGTAATGGCGAGGTATATATCAGTAAGCATGCCAGTTGCACCAGCTAGGATAATGCCAATTGGCTGAGTATGGTTGCCGAGGGCAAAGGTGGCAGCAATAGCAGCTGCTCCGATGTACTGGTACATCGTGCCGGTCAGCTGCAACTGATCGGGCGTGGCAACAAATTCAATCCCAAAGCGTCGCGCTGTATACAGGCCAATCATCACACCGATCACCACGCCCATTGTCATCATCGCCACTTTGAGTAGTCGACCCGTTGCCGTCACGTAATATTCGTCGATTGCATCCTGGAAGGCGCCAACGATCATCATCCCCGCCACCAAGAGCACGATGCCGCTCACGGTGATGATGGTTGGGTTAATGATGCCAAGAACATCGAGATAATGGTTGGTGGCAAGCCACGTGATGATGGTTGCAACCAATGTAATAACGCTTGCCGCGATGATTTGAGTAAAGAACACAGGAAGAGCAATGTGATTTAAGCGGCCTAGCAGCCACATAATCGCCACACCATCACAAAGGTAGCAAAAATCACTGGCAATGACGCCGTATAGAGGTAAGGCCGAGCCAGCGCTGAGCCCGCCGCCTGCCAGATAAATCGCAAGGTGGATAGCGTCGTGGCTTGGCAAGGGATGGCATCGAGCTCGCGCTCGGCAGCATCGGTGAGCGCTCCCTCGGCAATAGTAGCGGCTCAGGGTCTGGAGGCATTGCATATGTTGGTAGTTGATCTCGCGCGGTGGGATGGTGCGTAGGAGTGTCAGTGGTTCGTAATCGTTACCTCGATCTTGCGATAAAATAGCTGCGACGAAATAACGTCGATATGTACTTTGCGGGTACAGTAGGTGTCCGTAATACTGAGCGCCATATGAACGACATTTTGGGCTGGTGTGCCCATTGAAATGAGCTGGTCAGCAATGCTCATTGCCAGGCGCAGAGCGCGCATATTAGGTGTGAGAGCACCATCAAGCTTCTCAACTGGTGCTGATTGCAGCGCGGTCGTACCGCCAATAGCCAGGCGGGCAAGCAGAGGTGAAAATAAGGCGTGGAGACGGTTCATCGCTTTTTAGTATACTGAGAAAAATCGTCATTGCAAGAGGTGTATCAGCCGACAGTTGTTCGCGTGGTGTTTCCGCGCAAAGCAAGGTGATAGAGAGTGACAGGATTAACAAGGAATATACAGCAAAGGCTAGACAGCATTTATCGATGTGACCTCTGTTATCTAGTAGTCATACTGGCAAGTGTGCTATACTGGGCAAGATAGATTAGTCGATGAAATAAGAGGAGTTATGGCAACAACCAAGACACAACGCTGGATTATTGTTATTTTTGGTCGCGACGATTGTCGGGACGCTAAGATCAGTTGCGGCAATGATTCTTGCCTCGGAGAACTACAAGAATGACCAAGCCAAAGCGCAAAAAGGCGCAAGAAAAATACCAGAAGCTCATGAAGGACTACCAAGCCAAGACAGCTGCTCAAGCCCAAGAATTGTCAAGCAAATATTACCCAACCTTTAGCCAATATGCGAGCCGGGTTGGTGAGTTTGATCGGATAGTGTGAAGGAGCTCTCTAGCGAAGATCTGGTAGTTGGCGATGGTGAGGAAATCAAGGATAATACGGCATTTGCGGCCTACTACATTGGCTGGAACCCAAAAGGCAAGGTATTTGACCAATCTATCAAAGACGGTAAGCTTGATGCACCATTTGCCGTTGAGAGTGGGCTCAAGAGTGCGGGTGTTATTACTGGTTGGAAAGAAGGCATCAAGGGATGCGCCTTGGTGGAGTGCGTGAGCTAACCATCCCTTCCGACAAAGCATACGGTGAGAAAGGCCAAGGCAATGACATTCCCGCCAATACACCACTGAAGTTCATCGTGATGGCGGTACCAAAACCAGCCACAATCGACACCTCAGAGCTTATAAAGCATACCAAGAAGGCCAAGGAGGGAGCAGCTATGGACAACACTACCAATAACAATAAACCAACCCAGACACCAGTCTACGACGTTGTCATGATTGGCGCGGGGCCAAGCGCTCTGGCTGCCGCGGTATATACGACGCGTGAGAACCTGCAGACGGTATTGTATGAAAAAGCAGTGATTGGTGGCCTCGCAGCGATTACCGATAAAATCGATAACTACCCAGGGTTTTGCTGACGGCGTAGCAGGCCTCGACCTCGCCGAGCAGCTTCAGCGCCAGGCAGAGCGCTTTGGGGCGCAGATTGAGCTGGGTGAGGTATCGAGCCTCCGCAAAGATGGCAATAATACGATTGTGACAGTTGATGGGCAGGATGTGCGTGCCCGTGCGGTGTTGATTGCCACTGGTAGTGCATATAACAAGCTTGGTATCCCTGGCGAAGATGCATTGTATGGTCGCGGCGTACACTACTGTGCCACCTGCGACGGTGCGTTTTATAAAGGCAAGCGATTGGTGGTGATCGGTGGCGGCAACTCTGGCTTGCAAGAGGCGATGTTCTTTGACTCGCTTTGCAGAGCATATTGACCTCCTGGTGCGGAGCACAATCAAAGCGAGTGAGATCCTCCAGACCGACCTGCAGCCCTTTATCGAGCGAGGACAAATCAGCGTCCATCTCCATACCGAATCGACTGAAATTATAGCAGAGGACGGCAAAGTGACTGGTGTTGCAGCCATCAGTAATGGCCAGCCAACTACCTTTGCCTGTGATGGGGTGTTTGTCTTTGTTGGTCTTAAGCCAAACACGGGCTTTTTGCAGGGTACGCCCGTCCAGCTCGATGAGCGGGGGTTGATTATCACCAATGAACATCTTGAGACAACGATGCCTGGCGTCTTTGCCAGTGGTGATGTGCGTAGTGGCGCAACGATGCAGATTGCTACAGCGGTGGGCGAAGGCGCGACGGCTGCTGAGTATCCGCGAGTATATTCAGCAGCACAAAGCATAGAATAGATAGTGCTAGTGTGGGAATGGCTAAGAGCCTAAATCTCAAAACTTAGCTCTTCGGTGTTACCCCTTCTATCTAACAAAGTAAAAATCAGTCGTAATGGCTGATTTTTACTAGTGTGAAGACGAAGTCGATACGCCTAGAGAGGTATTTGATCATATAGAGTGCTCTTATTGAATAGAGCAGCAATATTTTTGACTTCTGTATAATCTTGTCAACTGCATTGAAGGGCTACCGTCTGCTCTTTTTGGTCGCCTTTTTCTATTAAAGCCTCTAAGCGCTTACCCAATTATTGTTCCTTTGTATCAAAGTGGATAGTAGTAGTATTCGTCCACAGAAAGGAACGGAGAAATCTCGCATCACCCAAGTGAGGCATTAGTTGGATTCAGACAATATTCCTCATCTCGCACGACAGGCATACTGTGTTTTATCAGATAGCTTCATATATTATTAACTAAAAGCGCTGTAGTTCAGCAAGAAACTTATCTGGATAGTTGGTAACGATGCCGTCGATGCCGCGCTCGGCAAGCTGCTGCAGGGCACCTGGGCGATTGACCGTATAGACGTAGGTAAAGAGATTCGACCGGCGTGCAATCTCTATCGCCAATGGATGTGCATACAAGCGATGAAACCCTACTGCAGTGAAGTCGAGCTTGCGCTGGTAGGCCAAAAATGCAAAGGGATTATTGCGGTGAAGTAGGGCGAGGTTGGCTTGAGGCGCAAGCTGCCGAAATTGCCGAAGCTCGCGTACGGAGAATGACGAGTAGTACATTATCCCAATCATCTGGCGATGTGACGTAGCGAGTGAGGAGCTGATACGTTGGCTCGGCGCTACCGTGCCCTTTGAGCTCAATATTGAGTAACACAACGCCAAAAAAACGGTCTAGCACTGCGAGGAGCGATGGAATAGGCTGCTCACTGGTGAGGGCCTGCAACTCGGTGTACGTCAGATGGCTAATTGATTCATTTCGGTGGTGGGTACGGAGCAGGCGATTATCATGTGCAATCACAGGAATACCATCGCGCGTCAATCGCACATCTAGCTCAAGCATATCTACGCCCGCCGCGACACCCGCTGCCATAGCGTCGATAGTGTTCTCTGGTGCGAGTCCAGCCGCACCGCGATGACCAATGATTAACATGCTAGCAGTATTATACCATCAAATGGGTTGATGATGAGAATAATGTGTTTGCAGAGTGAGGTTGCACTGCCAGCACATCTTCTTTTGCTATTATCGAGCAGATTTTTGCTAAAATAAAACAGATAGCAACAGAAAAGGAGCTAATATAAATGGCAGATTTTTAATAAAGTACTGACGCCTGGCGACGTTGACGCTGGCATCGTCAATGTGGTGGTGGAGATTCCGCAGGGAGCTACCATAAAATTGATGGGATCGCGACCTCGCAGTGATGAAGCTCGACCGGGTTGAGCCAGCAATCTTTGCTAAACCAACCAACTATGGTTTTTATTCCACAAACCCTAGATGAAGATGGCGATGAGCTCGACGCGCTCATCATCACCGACCAGCCACTGACAACTGGCGTCGTTCTAGAAGGCAAGGTGATTGGCGTGCTAGAGTTTGTAGACGATGACGAGGTGGATGATAAGGTGATCGTCGTACCAGCAGATGACCGCAACACAGGTGATGCAATCAACTCGCTCGAAGATCTCCCTGCTGCAACACTCAAGCAAATCGAGCACCACTTTAACCACTACAAAGACCTCAAGAAGCCTGGCACTACTGTCGTGAAGGGCTTCGGTGATGCCGCGCGTGCCAAGCAGATTATTCATGAATCTATTGCACGTTGGAATGAACGCTAGATAGCATGTTCAAGCAAATACAAAATACCCCACTGGGGTATTTTGTATTTATGATAGTTATTTATTCCTTGACTTCTTCGAAGCAGCCTCAGGCTTACTAATTGGCATAATTTTATCCGTCAGGCTAATCGCACCATTAACAGCTTGAACACGGATTTTGTTGAGCTGGAGGCGGAGCTTATCGCGCGCGTGGCTGGTGGTAACAAGCTGCGCCCAGCCCGGCTTGGGGTAGGAGAGCTTGCGGGTGAGGACTTCGATGACGTCACCATTCTCAAGTGGCCGCTCGAATGATTCCATTTTGCCATTGATCCGGAAGCCATAGGCGTGCTTGGCGATATCGGAGTGGATGGCGTAGAGCGAAATCGAGTGGCAAAGCTCCCCTCGGGGAGGTTGTAGATATCGCCTTTGGGAGAAAAACGAAGATACGGTGGCCAAAGAGGTCGATTGATAACTGCTCGCGAGGGATATCCTCGCCAGCGCGTGAGACGAGCAGCGATTTCTTGCAATTGCGTAATCCACTGCAGCTGAGCTGGTAGGTTCGACACGCCGCGCCTGGAGTCGCCCTTGAGGTACTCCTTGCTGTCTTTTTGTTGCTGGTAGTGGAAGCTGGCAGCAAGGCCGCGCTCGGCATACTCGTGCATATCGCGCGTGCGGATCTGGAACTCGACGATCTGCTTGTTGCGTAATAACCGTGGTGTGAGGCTCTGGTAGCCGTTTGGCTTGGGGATGGAAATATAGTCTTTGATACGAGCGATCATCGGTTGGTAGAGCGAGTGGAGGATGCCCAGCACTAAGTAGCACTCTTCCTTGGTGTGGACAATGATGCGTAGTGCCATCAGGTCGTAAATATTGTCGAGACTACCACGCTTTTGGAGTTTGCGGTGCAGGCTGTAGGAGGCTCTTTGACTCGCCATTGATCTCAAACTCGAGCTTCTCGTCCTTGAGCGCTTGCTCGACCTCAAGGCGGACGACGCCAAGCTTGCGAGTGCTTTTTGCCCTAGGCGCTGCTTCATGACCTTCTCAAGCCGCTTGTATTCTTTGGGGATCAGAGGTAGCTAAAGCAAAGCTCCTCTAGTCTCATCCGTACGCGCCCCATACCCAGTTGGTCGGCCATGGGAGCGAAGACCTCGAGCGTTTCGCGGGCGATCTTTTGCTGTTTTTCGGGCGACTTGAGTGCAACGTCTGCATATTGTGTAGCCGGTCGGCCAGCTTGATGATGATGACGCGCACGTCCTGTCCCACAGCAATAAGCAGCTTAGTCAGATTGTCTTTTGTCTGGGGGAGATAGTGGTCGAGGTCCGCATACCAGCCCGGGCTTGACTCACCTTCGTCACGCCATCAACGAGGAAGGATCATCGTGTCCAAAAAGCGACTCAATGTCGTCTAGTGACGTCTCGGTATCCTCAACGGTATCGTGGAGAATACCCTGCGATGATGGTGTCGCTGTCCATCCCCAGTCAATCAAGATAATTGCAACGCTTAGCGGATGGGTAATGTAGGGCTCACCGCTTTTGCGTTTTTGCCCATGGTGTGCCTGGGTGGCGAAGTCGATCGCATGGTCAATTTCATACAGCTGGTCTTCGCTATAGAGGCCGCGTGCTTTTGTCTGGACGTCTTGTTTGGTCACCATAAACCTAGTATATACTGCCAAGAAGAAAAGTGCTAGTGCCCTTGACCATTCCACCTGCTATAGTGATGCTTAAACATGCTTATGCTAATGGAGGGAGAAACATAATGAGGCAAAGCAGGGCGGTATGGTGGATGCAGCGGAGCCAGAAGGGTTTCACGCTCATGGAGCTGATGATTGTCATTGCGATCCTGGGCTTACTCGTGACGCTGTCTATGACGGCGTATTCGGGGTATCGGCGGCGCTCGGTTGATGTCGCAACGCGCGCGCAGCCCCAGTGCGCTGAGGCGATCAAGACACATCACGCCAATGCCAGCGCTAGTGGTGCAAGCTATAGCACTAACCTCGAGCAAGTTGGTTACCGTCCACCAAGCGACACGGCCGTGCAGGTTACGCTGAGCGCCGATGCCACCAAATTCTGCATCCAAGCCACCGACCGCCATCTCACCGACATTCGCTACTACGCCACCACTGGCATGGCACGGCCGCAGGCAGGAGTTGCCAGCAAATATTTTGAAAAGTGGCTCGAATATATTTTGTGCAAAATTGACCGATTATTTCAGCAGAAAAACGCAGCGCACTATCTCAGCAAGAATTGGATGAGTTAGAGTCGTTAGTTGATGCAACGAGAAATTTGGAAAAGTTTGATGACGCTTTCTTGAATGATGTTAAGGAAGTGTCAAATACCTACTCTTCGCGCACGTCAGTCTAGCACTCCCTCCTTAGCTCTCGCAAACGTGAAAGAATTCCGTCGCCGTCTTTACAACATACGTCAGACGCCGTATAATGTCTTGCATGGCTGTCATAGCACCAATTATTTTGAGTACAAAACCGATGAATACAAGGCTGCGGTAGAGCATTTTGATGCCGTTTGCCAAGCGGGTTCATATTGATATTTCTGATGGCGTATTTGCGCCTCGTCAAACAGTAGGGATCGGCCAACTGTGGTGGCCTCAGTCGTGGGACGGTTGACATCCACGCTATGGTGGCGCGCCCTAGCGTGTACGTTGAGAAACTGATCAAACTGCGGCCCTAGTACCATTATCTTTCATGCCGAAGTCAAAGAAGATTTGATTCCTGTCTTGCAGCAGGTCAAGCAAGCTGGTATTCATGCCGGGGTGGCCCTGCAGCGTACCACAGTGCCCGAGACGGTGGCATCGTATATCGAGACGGCCGACTACGTGTCGATCGTCAGTGGTAAGCTGGGTGAGTTTGGTGGCAAGGCGCGGATGATGCAAATAGAGAAGATTCGGCTGGTGCGAGCCATCCACCCTCGGGTCGAGATTGGCTGGGATGGCGGCGTGACGGTAGATAATGTCTTCCATATTGCCCAGGGTGGGGCTGATGTGATTAGTGTTGGTGGGGTGATCAACCACGCCAAAGACCCGCAAGCAACGTACAACAAACTCCTTGCTGAGATGAATCGCCAGAGTGTGATTTAAGTCTGCTATGCTACACTAAGGAGCGTGACGCACATACCATTTCGGCTTCGTTCTGCTTACAAACCGACCGGTGATCAGCCTCAGGCGATCGCTCAGTTACTTAGTGGCCTGGATGCTGGTCAGCGCGAGCGAACACTGCGGTGCAACGGGTAGCGGTAAGACCTTTACGATGGCAAATATTATCGCTCGGCGTGGCGTGCCGACGCTGGTTTTGGCACACAACAAGACGCTTGCGGCGCAGCTCTTTAGTGAGTTTAAGCAGTTCTTTCCAGAAAACGAAGTACACTACTTTGTCAGTTATTTTGATTATTATCAGCCAGAAGCATATATTGCCAGCAGTGATACATATATCGAAAAGGATTCGGCCATCAATGAGGAGATTGACCGCCTCCGCCATGCGGCGACTGATGCACTACTGACAGCGCCGCGATGTGATTATCATTGCTAGTGTGAGCTGTATCTACGGCCTCGGTTCGCCCGCCGATTATTATGAGCTATCCGTCACGGTGCGCCAGGGTGAGCGGCGCGTTCAGGATAAATTTTTGCGTCAGCTGATGGATATCCAATACCATCGCAATGATATCGATTTTGCACGCGGTGCCTTTCGCGTCAAGGGGCGATGTGGTCGATGTCTTTCCGGCAGGGCAGAGAGACGGCCTATCGGGTGGAATGGAGATGAGGTGGATCGAATTACGCACATCAACCCGCTCACTGGCGAGATCCTCGATGAGCCAGCGGAGTTTACCATCTTTCCGAGTAGCCACTATGCAACGCCTAAGGAGAAAATTAAGCAGGCGATTGACCGGATTCGACAGGAGTACGAGGAGCGTGAACAGTGGTTTGAGACGCACGGTAAGCTGCTTGAGGCGCAGCGCTGAGCCAGCACCAAGTACGACCCTAGAAATGCTCGAGCAGACTGGCTTCGTCAAGGGGATTGAGAACTACAGCCGCTACCTCACTAAATCGCGAAGCGGGTGCGGTCTTCCACTACTTGCTCGATTACTTCCGACGATTTCTGATGCTGATCGACGAGAGTCACGTAACCGTCCCCAAAGTGCGCGATGTATAATGGTGACCGCGCCGCAAAGAAGTGCTGGTGGAGCATGGCTCGCCTGCCGAGTGCGCTGGACAATCGCCCACTGCGCTTTTGACGAATTTGATAAACATATTAACCAAGTGATTTATGTCTCTGCCACCCCTGGTGATTATGAGTTAGAGCGCAGCCCTGCTCCTGCTCAGTGATCCGCCCCACTGGTTTGCTCGACCCAGAAATCATTGTTCGCCCAACGGAAGGGCGCGTGATGACCTCATTGCGAAATTCGCGAGCGCACCAGCCGGCAGCAGCGCGTGCTCGTACAACGCTCACCAAGCGGGATGGCTGGGGATCTCTCCACTTACCTGACCGACCTCGGCATCAAGACGGCTATATTCACAGTGAGATCGACACGCTCAGGCGCGGCGACATTCTGCGTGATCTGCGCATGGCCTGTATGATGTCTGGTAGGGATCACCTCTTTGCGTGAGGGGATCGGTTTGCCAGGAGGTCAGCTTGGTAGCGATCATGGATGCCGACAAAGAGCTTCCTCCGTAGCGAGCGCAGCCTCATCGAACAATTGGCCGGACAGCTCGCCACGTTGAGGGATAATTATGTATGGCGATAGTATCACCGATAGTATGCGCCGAGCGATTGACGAAACCAAACGCCGACGCGAAATTCAGCAGGCATACAATCGCGAACATGGCATTACACCGCGTGGTATTAATAAAGCGATCGACGAAGGCCTGCGCTCTATCATCCCACAAAAAGAAGATGACGCGCCCAAACTTGACCTGCGTAAAATCCCTAAGGACGAATACAAGAGCCTTATCAAAGATCTGACTGGTCACATGAATCTCGCCAGTGCCAATCTTGAGTTTGAGCGGGCGGCCGAATTGCGAGATCTGATCGCCGAAGTGAAGAGTAAGTTGTAGAGCAGTAGCTGAGTGAGCCTACGATCGGCACATGCACAGGGTGTATAATATGATGTAGTATGCCATACGTGATACTCACGCCCCTGCCGAGAGTATGTGATATATTTCTTGGCAACGATCGATCGTCGACCGAAGTTTATCCGGTGGTCAATCCTTATTGGACTTGCTATCTGCAACGTTATGCTGCTCTGCCTGCCAGTGATATTCTTTATCGTTTGTTGGCATCGTGTTTTTGGAGGACGCGCGGTTATTACACAAAACAGTCGAGTTTCAAAAGTGTCAAAGCAGAGGCTTGCAAGCAACATCTATATATATAACGACTTCAATGCCTTTTTACCCGAAACCAAGCGTTTTTATTCGTCCAGCAGCAGTCGAGGCTTTCGCATGCGCATGTGAAAAATAGCACGCTCACGGTGTATAAAAATGCGCAGCGACATACCGCTATATCGTCAAATATGCCAGCACACAATAAACGAAGAACAGTGCAGATACTCGAGAGCAAATCCTCCAGAAATACGACACAATTAAAAAGACTGAGGAAATACTGGGCGAAATACATACGAAATTATGGACTTTATTGATGCAAAAATGTACGTTGGAGCCTATATTTTCAAGAAAATGACGATGAAGCAGCTTGGGTCGAATACATTACCTAAGTTTGAAAAGAATTATTTCCTCGTATATTCATTTTCACATTTCGCCCGCCAAGCGCAATAACTACTCGTTTGATATCACTCTACAGAGAAAAAGCTCCAAAAATTGGCAGAATATCTCAGCCAGCAGATAACCTATCGCAAATGCGCGGTTTCAGCGTCAGCTTATGACGCCAAAGCTCAGACGGTTTATCTTGCGCAGAGACAACTACGAATGCCAGAAGTGCCATGTCTCGCGCCGGGATGAGAAACACCTCTTGCTCGAAGTTGACCATATTGTGCCAGTGTCGAAAGGGTGGTATTACGACCGAGCGCAATTTGCGAGCACTCTGTTGGCGTTGCAATCGAGCTAAGAGCGATAAGTTGGAAGTAGCTTAGCATCGAGTATTGCACTCCGTACCACCCACACTTCTCACTAACGCATTACTCATTGATATATAGCGATTCCACGCACGAATGTGGTACAATATATCCATAATGAGTAGTATTACCACTGAAGATGTGCAGCACCTTGCACAATTAAGTTCGATTAGTCTTGGTGATTCAGCCGACGCCCGTCGCGCTGCGCCAAAACCTCGAGGATATCCTGCACTACATCGAGCAGCTATCCACCCTCGACACGACTGGTGTCGAGCCAACCTACCAAGTAACTGGCCTGCACCTAATGTGCGTGGCGGCCCGACGTAGTAGATGCCAGCGACGTATCGCGCGAGCAGCTATTGGGGCTAGCCGCCGAGCAGGCAGATAAGTGTGTAAAAGTACCGAAGGTGTTGTGATATGAATATTACAGAGAGAGTTGCTCAGATCAAACAAGGCCAGACATCGGCTACTGCCCAGGTGCAAGCGGCTTTGCAGCGGGCGCGTGACGCCAAGGAATACCATGCCCTGCTGAGCCTGACAGAAGAGCGGGCTGCAGCGGGCACGAGAAATTGATGAGACACTGGCTCGGGGTGAGGACGTTGAGTACTGGCTGGCGTGCCGTTCGTCGTTAAGGATAATTATCTTGCGTATGGTGCACCGAGTACGGCAGCTAGCAAGATGCTTGAGAACTTTGATACGCCTCTTCAGGCAACAGTGGTAGATAAGCTTGAAGCAGCTGGAGCGATCTGCATTGGCAAGAGTAACCTCGATGCCTTTGCACATGGTGGGAGCACAGAGAACTCATACTTTGGCGCCACGCGCAACGCTGTGGACAAAACGAAAGTCGCTGGTGGCAGCAGTGGTGGCTCGGCTGTGGTGACGGCGCTCGACATTGTGCCATTTGCCTTAGGGACAGATACAGGAGGCTCGATTCGCCAACCCGCCAGCTTCAATGGCGTGTATGGTATCAAACCAACCTATGGCACAGCGAGCCGCCAGGAAAATGTCGTGGCAATGGCCTCGAGCACTGATACGATGGGCTGCTTTGCGCGCAGTGCTGAGGATGTTGCTGTGGTAATGAGCGTCATGGCTGGCCAAGATCCGAAGGATATGACGACGCTGCCCGACTTCTTCGCGCCTACGGCAGAGATGCCGCAACAGCTGAAAATCGGTATCATCAACGAAGCAATGGGTGATGGTGTTGATGCGGAGGTGCGTCAGGGCGGTCAGCCAGTATGCCGATACCCTGCGATCGCATGCGCCATACCGTCGAGACAGTTAGTATGCCGATGCTTCAGCATGCCGCTGCTATCTACTACATTGTTGTGCCGGCTGAGATCTCAAGCAACCTGGCGCGCTACGATGGTGTACGTTATGGCCATCGCGCTGAGGGAGTTAAGACACTGGCCGAGCTTTATGGTCGGAGTCGCGACGAAGGCTTTATGCCAGAGAATAAGCGGCGCATTATGATCGGTAGCTACGTACTGAGTGGTGGGTATTTCGACGCGTACTATCTCCAGGCGCAAAAGCGCGGACGTTGCTCATCAACGAATTTAACGCCCTGTTTGAGCAATACGACATGCTTCTTTTGCCGACAGCACCAACTCCTGCCTTTGGTCTTGGTGAAAAACAGCGACGACCCGCTTAAGATGTATCTGCAGATATCAGCGACAGATGCCAGCCAGTCTGGCAGGCTACCTGCACTGAATGTGCCGGCTGGAGTGAGCCAGGCGGGCTTGCCAATCGGTGCGCAGTTGATTGGCCATGCAGAGTGATGCAACGCTGCTTGCTGTGGCAACCCAAGCAGCTACAGAAAGGAGCGCCTAATGTCTGGCGGTGTCACGATCCTTTTGGTGGGTATTGTATCATTGCTGCGATCTTGGTTGTCGTTAGTTGCCCTGACGCGCCAGGGCGGTAGGGTGCTCAATGTCGAGAAATACCAAGCACGCTGGCTTGCCGTGAGAACGAGCCTCGATAAATCCAATATTGGCACATACCAGCTAGCTATCTTCGAGGGCAGATAAGTTTGCTCGATCTTGTCTCCCGCGAACGTGGCTTTGCTGGCGACACGATGGGTGAACGCATGAAGTCGGCCCGCGAACAATGGAGCAATAGCAACCACGTATGGGGTGCTCACAAGGTGCGCAACAAGCTGGCGCATGAGGCTAATGTGCGGCTCTCGCGCGAGATTGCCTTGCGGGCATTAGCCGCATATAAACAGGGGTTAAAGGATTTGGGAGCGATATAATTATGGCAGTTTCTCACGATGTTTTGCAAAAGTATGAAGTGACGATTGGCATCGAATGCCACGTCCAGCTGGCGACAGACACAAAGCTTTTCAGCCCAGCAGACAATGACGCCCGCGATGCCGAGCCTAATAGCAAAAGTCCACCCGATCGACTTTGGTCTGCCTGCATGCTACCGGTACTGAATCGCTACGCGGTGATCTTGCGATTCGGGCTGGCAAGGCACTCAACGCACCTATCGCTCGTGTTTCGCGCTTCGATCGTAAGCATTATTTTTATCCAGATCTACCGAAAGGCTACCAGACCAGCCAAATGTACCAGCCAATCATCTTAGCAGGCTATGTGGATGTGCCGCTTGATGATGGCAGTACCACGCGCGTCCGGATCGACCATGCTCACATGGAGGAAGATGCTGGCAAGCTAACACACCACGATGGTTACTCACTAGTTGACCTCAACCGGGCGGGTACACCACTGATCGAGATCGTCTCGCAGCCTGATATTCACTCAGCAGCCGAGGCTCGTGCCTACGCAGCAGAGCTCCACAAGCTCATGACCTATGCTGGCGTCACACGGCGATCTCTACCATGGTAATATGCGCTTTGACGTTAATATCTCAATCGCGCCAAAGGGTTCAGATCAGCTTGGTACGCGTGCTGAAGTGAAGAACCTCAACAGCTTCCGCAGTGTAGAAAAGGCAGTGGAGTAGTGAATTTGCGCGTCAGGCAGCTTTGCTCGAGCGCGGTGAGCGTGTCGCAAGAAACCCGTGGCTGGAGTGACGATAAAAGGCATCACCACGAGCCAGCGCAGCAAAGAAGATGCCCAGGACTATCGCTACATGCCCGACCCAGACATTCCACCAATTGTCCTAACGGACGAAGAGATTGCTCGTGTTCAGCAGGATGTACCGACGATGCCAGGTGAATACCGCGTGCAGTGGCAGAGCCTTGCGCTGGATAACTCGGTGGTTAATACTGTGCTCAGTCATCAGCCACTGGCTATTTTGCTGAGTGATATCTACCCGCTCTGAGCATACTGCTGCGTCGATTTTGCAATGGCTTGGCGTCGATGAGTCAGTGTATCAGCGGCTTGTCAAGCGGATCTTCAACTGGTTTGCCTCCACACCGGAAGAGTTGATGGATATGAGTAAGGTTGAATCGGGTTTTGTTGGGCCGCGGCGACTCTTGCTGCTCTCACAGTTGGTGGAGGACAACAAAGTCAGCTCGACTGGCGCGAAGGAGCTCTTTCTCGACCTCTTTGACGAGCAATATACTGGCAAGATGCCTGAGGTGATTGCTGAGGCGAAGAATCTGCTCCAGGTGTCAGACGAGGGGCGATTGGCGCAATTGTCGATGAGGTGATGAATGACCCAGCCAGTGCGGCGTCCATTGCGGATATCAAGGCTGGCAAGGATAAGGCAATTGGCTACCTCGTTGGGCAAGTTATGAAGCGATCCCGCGGCAAAGCTAATCCAGCTCTGGCGCAGAAACTGATTCGTGAGAGGCTGAAGTAATGAATCCGTGGCGTCGCATTGGTGACCAGGCTGTTCTCTATGATGGTAACTGGCGGAGAGTGCTCCAAAAAACATTTGTCATGCCAAATGGGCACACAATGCAGGCTGAAATATCGAGTAGTCATTGCCTTGAGTCGGTTATGGTTTGTTGCCTTGACGCCAGAGCATCAGGCAATTATGTGCACGGCAATTTCGCTGTGGTCCTGAGCAAATTTTTGATGAGTTGCCAGGTGGTGCTGTTGACCCGAATGAAGCACTAGAAGAGGCGGCGCGTCGCGAGTTGCGAGAAGAAACTGGCTATGACGCGGGAGAGCTAATATTTTTGGGCACAATATACAAACACGCCTGGATGGATACCAAGTCATACTACTTGGCAAAAAACTGCACACCAAGCGAAGCTGGCCAACAACTCGACGATAATGAAGCTGTTGAAGTGTGCACGATATCGATTGATCAACTGTTTAAGAATGGTAAATCTGGCAAAATGACAGATACAGAAGGTCTATTCTTAGTATGAGCAACTAAAGGATATCGAGAGAGGTGAGCAGTAATAGAAGACATTTACCCGCAGTGGTGAGCCAACAACAGTGACACCAGTAGGCGAGCGGTTTAAGCAGTCAGTGGTCGTGAAAGCATTTTCAAACGGATGACGGCTTGACGCATGAGTTTACGACGTTTTTGCTGAGATAGTTGTGCGCCAGTGATTGCTCTCACGCCAGAGGGTAAAGTGGTAATGGTATATCAGTTTCGAGCAGGACCTGAGGAGTGGCTGTATGACTTCCCGAGTGGAGCTGCCTTGCCCGGCGAAGATCCAGAAGCAGCAGCGCGACGTGAATTGGCAGGAGACAGGGTATGTTCGGGTGCGATGCACTACTTGGGGATTGCCACGAGAATGGTTACATTAATGGCAAGAGTCCAGTTTTTCTCGCGACTGATTGCACGTATAATCCACAGGTAAAGCAGCTCGACCAGACCGAACGCGACCAGGGAGCTCAGACGCGTCTCGTCTCGATTGATGAATTGTTTACAATTGCTAAGAATGGCGAGCTTTGCCTTGCAGGGCCGTTTGCCTTAGCATTTGAGTATCTAAATAACCGACGACAGGAGGAATCATAATGAAACGACCAACAAAAGCAATTATCGCCGCCGCGGGTTTTGGTACGCGGTTCTTACCTCAGACGAAGGCTATGCCTAAGGAGATGATGCCGCTGATCGATAAGCCAATCATTCCAGTATGTGGTAGAGGAGCTCGTCCAGGCGGGGATTCGCGATATTATCATCGTGGGGAGTGCTAATAAGCGTGCGATCGAAGACCACTTTGATGTGCCAAATGAGGATCTGCTGGCTAACCTCCGGGCTGGTGGGCCGAAGAAAGCAGCCACTGATTGATACCGTCAAGCAGCTCTCGGAGATGGCAAACTTTATCTACATCCGCCAAAAGGGTCCATACGGCAACGCAACGCCGCTAGCCTGCGCAGCGCATCTCATCAACCGCGACGAGCCCGTCATCTATACCTTTGCCGATGACTTCATTGCTGCCAGTCCAAGCCGCTTCCAGCAGATGATCGCTGCATCGCAAGAGCTCGATGGTGCGGTACTATCGTGCAAAAAAGATCGTCGATGATGCTGAGTTTGATCGCTACGGCGTTGTGGCTGGCCAGCAGCTATCAGACGGTGTTATTAAGATGAGCAACATCGTTGAAAAGCCAGGCAAGGCTAATGCGCCATCTGACCTCGCTAGTGTCAGTAGCTATATTTTGCCTGGCGAATTCTTTAGCTACCTTGAGCATGCGAAGGAGCATTTTGATGGGCATGGCGAGTTTACCGTCCAGCCTATTATGCAGCGGATGATTGATGACGACCACGCATTCTTTGGTGTGGAGATTACCAACGGTACATATTATGACACCGGTGATAAGCTCGAGTATCTTAAGACCGTTGTGGATTTTTGGTCTCAAAGACCCAGTACTTGGTCCAGAGTTTGCAAAATACCTACGGACTCACTATACTGATACCCAGGCATAGTATATATGCTACTAACATAAAGGAGATACCGCATGGAGTGGGCCCAGATATTAGTTATCATGTTATCGGTATTGCTAGCGCTACTGCTGGTGCTTTGGCGATCGTCTTGACGATCATATTGATTCGCATTACGCAGCGGATTAGTGCTGTGGTCGAGTCGGCTGAACGCGTGGCAGCAAACCTCGAGGCAACAACTGATAATATTGCCGGGTTACCTCGCCGTTTTGGCTAGCCAAGACCGCTGTGTCTTCGATCAAAAATTGTTTATTACCAAACGTAATCGATAAAGGAGGGACATAATGTCGAAAGGTAAATTTGTGCTTGGTGCAGCAATTGGCGCTGCCGCTGGCGTGGTGGCTGGGACTCTTAACAGCGCCAAAGTCAGGCAAAGAGACGCGAGCTGACCTCAAGAAAAAGGCACGTGAGCTCAAGCAAGACGCAACCGCAAAGGGCGACGAATTGCGTGCCAAGGGTGAAAAGGCATACTACGATGCGTGATGCCGCTCGTGACCTGCACGACCGCAGTGGTCGCGCTCTGCGCAGTGCTCGCGATGAGTTTGCAAAGGACAGAAGTAGCCAGTAGGCGACAAAGGATGTGGTGGTATTCTCCTTATGGGCAGAATGCTCGCCGCATCTTCGCAATTATCATTATTATGACAAAGCAATCATCCCCACCGCAGCATTCATCGGATGAGTCGGCGACTCGTGAGCAGCGTGACCACCCTGGGCTAGTTACTGGGCTTGCACGGCAGGTTAAGCAAGCCAACGAGACCGATGCACGCAAGGCTATCCTCGAGGATTTATTTTACGATTTTCATCGTAGCCGCGCAGAAGTCTACAAAATGAACTTCATCCGCGGGATATTTTTGGCCTAGGGAGTGTGCTTGGCGGAACGATTCTTGTAGCGCTGTTTGTCTGGTTACTCAATGCCATCGGCCTCTTGGTGCCAAGCCTGGCGGACTTTATCGATAGCATTATCAAGGTGATGAGCACGCGGCATTGATGTGTCTGCAGAGGTAAGATGACCATTCAGCGTGACTGGCCGTCACGTTTCTCTTGATAGGGCAATAGGGGCGGTTAGTGCCGACAAAGCAAATAGCTCTGACACCTCAGCTCTTATCAATCACAAGCATCCCGGCGTTGGCGTCACCACCTACTCATTTGCTATACTAGATAAGTATGACCTCTCACTCATTATCAGCTTTGCAACCATCGGATTTTGTTCACCTACACAACCATACTCATCACTCACTGCTTGATGGCTTAACGAAGATTGGTGACCTTGTCAGTACTGTCAAAGAGTATGGCATGACAGCAGCAGCCATTACCGATCACGGGACAATGAGTGGGGTGCTTGACTATTACAAGACGGCGAAGGCGGCGGGCATCAAGCCGATCCTTGGCATTGAAGCATACGTTGCCGCTCGCTCGCGCTTCGACCGTGATCCCGCTAAAGATAAAATGCGCTACCACCTGACTATCATTGCGATGAATAATCAGGGGTACCATAACCTGATGCGACTGAGTACGAAGGCAAACCTAGAGGGGATGTACTATAAACCACGGATCGACCATGACCTCCTAGAGGAGCTCAACGAAGGGCTGATTGTCCTAAGCGGCTGTGCAAGTGGTGAGATTGGTGAGGCGCTGCGTTATGACGACTACGCCAAGGCAGTCGAGATCGCTCAGTGGTATAAGCGTGTCTTTGGCGACCGCTACTATCTGGAATTGCAAGACCATGGCCACCCCGAGTCTAATACGCACTGGGACGTACAGGCGAAGATTAATGATGGTCTGCGCCGCATGGCTGAGGAGCTGGACATTCCTCTGGTTGTGACGTGCGATGGTCACTATTTGACGCACGACTTCCAAGATGCGCATGAGATATTGCTCTGCGTAGGGACGGGCTCATTCTTGAGCGACGAAAAGCGGATGAGCCTGAAAGACTTTGAGCTCCACCTGACTGACCCGCGCGATATCATTACTCGCTGGGGAAGAGAGCTGCCCGAGGCTATTACCAACACCAAGCAGATTGCTGACCGCTGCACTGTCGATATCGAGCTGGGTAAAATCCTCATCCCGAAGTACCCATTACCTGAGGGTGAAACGAGTGAGCATAGCTACCTGCACAAACTGGTGTATCGTGGTCTAGCCCAGCGTTACAATGGTGCAAAGCCCGAAGATACTGCTGATCAACTCCCTGAGCAAATCATCCCCACCCTGACCGACAGTGTGCGTGAGCGGCCGAGATGGAGCTAGGTGTGATGGCAAGCATGGGGTATGCAGGGGTACTTTTCTCATCGTGCAGGATTTTTATTAACTGGGGTAAGAGCCAGGGGATTGTCTTTGGGCCAGGCCGGTAGTGCCGCAGGGGTCGATCATTGCCTATGCGCTTAATATCACCGATCTTGACCCGCTCAGGGCATGGTCTGCTCTTTCGAGCAGGTTTCTCAAACCCGATCGCATTAGTACGTGCCTGATATCGATGTCGACATCCAGGATACGCGGCGCGATGAGGTAATCGACTACTGTGCAAATAAATATGGTCACGACCACGTCAGTAATATCGTCACCTTTGGTAAGATGGCGGCTCCGGGCGGCGGTGCGTGATGTCGCACGCGTGCTGGAGGTGCCGTATGCCGAAAAGTGACCGCCTGGCTAAGATGATGCCACCACCTCGCCCAGGGCGCGCATTCCGCTGGCAGTCAGCACAAGAAGATCTGAGCCTTAAGCACGAGTACGAGACCAACCCAACTGCCAAGCAAGTTTTTGATTACGCTATCCAGCTAGAAGGAACGATTCGCAGCCATGGGGTGCACGCGTGTGGTGTGGTGATTGCGCCCGACGAGCTCGTTAAATATAGTCCCGCTTGAGCAGGCGCAGAAAGGCGTGGTGCGACGCAATTTCCAATGGGCGAGGTTGAGGATCTTGGTCTGCTCAAGATGGACTTCGCTGGCCTATCGAACTTATCGATTATTAATAATGCTATGCGGATCATCCGCAAAGTCTATGGTGACACGATCGACCTCCGCGTTACCACTTGATGACGAAGCATCGTACAAACTGTTTCAGCGGGGTGATACAACAGGGGTATTCCAGCTTGAGTCGGCTGGCATGAAGCGCTATTTGCGCGCCCTCAAGCCATCGCACTTTGAGGATATCATCGCGATGGTGGCGCTGTATCGGCCATGGGGCCTAGTGCAGTTCATCGATAGTTTGCTGGCGCAAGCACGGTGAGGAGGAGATCACCTACTCACGCACGGGATGAAGAGCTCACTTGAGAACACGTATGGTATTTTGGTCTCATCAAAGAGCAGTTTATGCAGATCTCCAAGGAGTGGTGCGGCTGACTGGTGGGCAGGCTGATACCCTGCGCAAGGCCGTTGGTAAGAAAAGATCGACCTGATGAAGAAGGTTAAGCCGGAGTTTGTCGAAGGAGCAGTGAAGGTCGGTGGGGCGACGCGTGAGATGGCTGAGACGTTTTGGACGCAGCTAGAGAGTTTGCTAACTACTGCTTTACAAGGCCATGCGGCGTGTTCCGGGCTCATCGCCTACTGGACGCGCATATCTCAAGGCGCACTCACCCCGATGCTTGATGGCGGCCTTGATGACGAGTGACCACGATGACGTCGACCGGCTGGCCATCGAGATCACCGGGTAAGCATATGGGCTCTGACGGTACTCAACCCTGATGTCACGAATCATGCGAGGAATTTGCGGTGGTGCCGGGCAAGAAGCAGATTCGCTTTGGTATGGCAGCAGTGAAGGGCGCTGGGCGTGGGAGCGGTGGAAGAGATCGTTAAGATGCGCGACCGCGATGGGAAGTTTGCGACTGTGGAGGACTTCCCGCTGGCGTGTCTCGACGCAGCAAGTGCAACAAACGGGTGTGGGAATCGCTCATTAAATCGGGTGGCTTTGATGCGCTGGGCGATCGCTCTGACCTCCTTTAATCTTGAGAAATGTCCTTGCTGCCAGTAAATTACAGAAGGAAGCACTGAGCGCCAGACTGCATCTCTCGGCAGCCCTGCCGATGGCTCCACAGAGGTCATGCTCGTCGATTGGTGTAAGCCGGCACCCGTCAAACACACCAGACAAAGAGCGCCTGATGTGGGAGCGCGAGCTGATTGGCCTCTACATTAGTGCGCACCCGCTCGACCACTACGATACGTTCTTTGCTGAGCAGACTCGTGCCACTGCGCAATGTCTCGCCGCAGATCGACGGCCAGACAGTGACCATCGGTGGCCCCGTGACGCGCTCTGCGGACGATTGTGACGAAGTCGGCAGTAAGATGGCTTTGTAGGGGTTGAGGACAAGTCGGGTGAGAGCGAGATCATTATCTTTCCGAATCTGTATGCAGAGAAGCTTGCTGGCCAGCGTGAGCAGGAATATGGTAGTTACTGCCAGCGGTGGTGAGCGCGCGCGATCGCGATGGCAACCTTGGTGATGAAGCCGAAGCTAATTGCCAATGAAATCACCGTCGTGACCGATACCGACTTAGCCGAATACCAGGCAACTGGCCGCACGATGTCTGCACCAACCGGCCCAGCAGCTACGCCCCGCCGCCGCGTCATCATCGCAGAAAATACCCAGCGCTCAGCGCGGCATCGACACGTGCAGAGCAGCACCGTCAACGTCGCTCCCACTGCCCAAAACCGCTTGATACCTCCCAACGGTCTACGTGCGGGTCAAGAACCCCGATGATATGGCAGCTCTCGCAGAAGTTTAAGCAGCTGTGTACGCAAAACCCAGGCCAGCACGATATTATTATGATGCTCGGCGATGACAAGAACGTCGGCGATCCGCCTGCCATTCCGGGTCGACGCAGCAGCGATTGCAGGATGAGCTTGCGCAAATCCTCGTAAAGACTGCGTTGTTGTTAAATAATCGCCGTCCCGCGAAGGGAGGGTGACTCGCGCCACCCTGGGAGTCTGCAGATTGCGCGTGTTATAAAGAAACTGAACAATTGCGTCACCACGACCAGGGCGGCGCGAGGCCAGATATGCAGCAAGGCGAGCAAATAAAGCTCCAGCACAGGCAAGTTGCAGGCGGTGGCGTTGATAGCCACCTGCTGCTAGTATAACCTGATATTTGCCACAACGCAAACAAAATGGGTACATATGAGCTATAACTATCCAGCAATTAGAGAGCATAGAGCGCAACACCGGTTGCAACTGATACATTAAACGACTCCCTTCTGCCCATACATCGGAATCTCTTGATGATGTCATCTCACGAGCGCGAGTGTCTCGGCCGGAATACCATGAATCCTTCGCCAGCAAGGGCGAGATTTTGCTTGGTGCTGACATACCGAGAGAAACAGTAAGAGAGCTTGCTCGAGCGCAACAATGCGATAGCCGGCAAACTGCCCAGAGCGTCGAGCTCTGGTTGGTAAATCGAACGGCACGAGAGCTAGCACCAAGCGCCGTTCCTGGATCTGCCGAGTGATCTTTTTCTCGGATGTGCGGCAAACCGTGGGCTCGCCTGCACTGTCTCTTCAAGGCTGGTAGGCACAGTGCGGTGGGAGTTGGCTGAAGGGCAAGATCGGGGTAGGGCGTGTAGCCACTGAGGAAATGCCGCCGCATCACCAAAACCCTTCGCAGTGTGCGAAAGATCGACCCGACATTGTGCGTTGAGCGGATGTTGCTGCGATAACAATAATCTCTGGCATAGGTTGCATTATACCTGAAGTGCTTTGGACTTGCCCCTATATTTACCACGAGCTTTTTGTTACACTAAGAAGGTGAATGAAGATGAAGTCCAGCAACGTCGTCGCCAGCAAGATGAGGCGTCGACCGAGCAACGCTCGCGCATTCTTGCCTTTGGCACCTTTGATATGCGCCCCATCGAGAGACACCGCCACTAGCACGTGACCTAATGACGATCGAGGAGATGCACAACCTCTATATGCTGCCGCTGGACCGACGGTAATGAGCAGGAATCGTATCAGTTTGCCGTTACGACACAAACAGCCCCAGTCGGTCATCCAGCGGACGCGGCGCACTATCAGGATCCAGGGGCTAGCTTGTCGATTTCTATCTGATTAGCCTCAGTGCTACCGCGTGTTGATGAACCGCTTCGACCCGCCAAAGAAGATCGTCTACGATGATATTAAGATTGCCAAAGCGGGCGATAGTGAGACCATCGCCGAGGTTAGTCAGACGCTTGGGCAGTGAGCGTGAGGAGGTTTTCGACTTCTTGATCAACCAGGCGGATATGCTTTGGTGCGAGCGATATCCACATCGAGAATGAACGCCGCGATATCCGGATTCGCCCTCCGTGTCTGATGGTGCGCACCCACCCCGTAGCGACGATCAGCCGCGGAGCCGCTACCGCGTGATCATGGGTGAGCTCGCCAGCCGGTGCTGGCGTGTCGAGTGCTTTGATGGAGCCGCAGTCAGGTCACATCCAAAAGGACGTAACGCAGTCGTGCAACGCACTTGCTCAACATCCGTGTCGAGACTGTGCCAACCATGTATGGCAGGGATGCTGTGCGCGTCTCAATTTCGATGAAAGCTGCTTAATCTTTGATTTGTTAGGGTATTCCGCCCAAGCAGCGCCAGCGATTGATGAAATCATCAGCCATCCGCGCGGCTCTGTGCGATGGTTGGGCCAACGGGCCCTGGGTAACTCTACCACGCTCTACAGTATGCCTATGCCCCTCAACACGACCGATCGTAAGATTATCTACCCTGGAGGACCCAATCGAATATGGCTTGGCTGGCATCTCGCAGATCCCAATCAATACCACTGCTGGTGGAAGCTGGTGAGGGTTTGCGCAGTGCTGCGTCTCGATCCAGATGTCGTGATGGTGGAGATCCGCGATGTTGATACGGCGCGCACGGCCATTCAAGCATCGATTACTGGTCACTTGGTGATGTCGAGCCTCACGCCAATAGTAGCAGTGCGCCTCTAGCCGGATGATTGACCTGATTGGCGTGAACCTGATTTTGCTAGCGCTATCCGGCTCAGGTGGCGCAGCGTTTAGTGCGGCGCCTGTGATGGACGAAACCATGAGGCTTCACGAGCCAGACGACGCCACGCGCAGCTATGTCAAGCGAGTCCCTGGCTGATATTCCTGAGGAGGGTAGAGCATCCCAATCTTGACACCTTCAAGCTCTGGCGGCCAGTACTAAGCGGGGATGATGCGCCATTTGGCTACAAAGGCCGCATGGTGATTATGGAGCAGCTTATCGTCACCCCGGGTATTCGTGAAGTTCATCCGCGGTGACTTTACTCGATGTCCCACCCCAGATGTCATCGAAAGCCGCTCAGCGAAGGTATGCTCACCCTTGAGCACAGCATCCTTGCTGCCCTGCGCGCGAGACAACGCTGGAGGAAGTCGAAGGGTGATATAGCGCTATCTTTCTGAAGAGTACTTTAGGACCTGATCTGTACCCATGTATTCTATAAAGCGATTTTTGACAAAGTATCATGCGTATTATACGCGGCATGCTCGCATGAACAGATTGATCATCCACGAGAACCCGAATCACTTCAAGTGTCTGTCATAGACCATAATCCTAGTGGAGAAGAGCTTCAGCGCCGCCTAACAGACAGCACAGCGTTGGTAAAATGCCGCCTAGTGAGCATGAGCCGACTCTAAACGAACAGCAATTAGAAGAAGATATAGCATCACCAATGCGAGTTTTCATAGTCTTAGTGTGCTTGAACACTTATCGCTTGTGATGCAACAGCATAAGGAGGCGGCTATAGCTATGCAAAAATACCGAGCATACGCTTGGCAGTGCCACTTCACGAGGAGAGGGCAAACACCGTGTGCGTCGCACCATTGCGCGAAACCAACTCGTGGCGTACAACAACATGCGATTATATCCGGCAGCAGCGGAACGTGCGCAGCAATACATCACTAAGCAGCGCGACGGGCTAGCGATGCGAGCGTGCGCGCCGTTAAGCGCGGTATTTGGCTGGCGGAATAGTGCAGGTGCCAGATTGGCGCCATCGGTATATCCCAGCGTACTGAGTGGCAGCAGGATAGCTTCACCGCCATCGATGCAGCTAACGATATATACCAAAAAGTTAGTTCAGGAGGCAAATCGATTGGGCAGTGCAAGTGCGAACAGATAGCCTTCGATGTCACAGCAACCATGCTACGATGACGAAATTGTGATCTGTAAACCGAGAGCTGCAATATCTCGATGCATTGCAAAACAGAGCATGCAGCGTTAGTTGCGCAAGCTCGGCAGCTTTGAACAATCGCGAGACGAGGAATATACAACGGTACCGGCTGATACATTGCCGTCCCTTCTGCCACTACTCACAGAGCATGTACCACAAATTAGCCAGACGCAAATTGCACCTTACAATGGTTTGATCGATCGATAAGGCGATAACCTCGATGATATAGCGCGCTTGGTTGATCGCCCCGGCCTTGTTATTAGTGCAAGATGCTGCTCGGCAGCTCGCTGATACGCAAACGGAGCAGATCATTGCCGAGGCAGCTGAGCGAGATAGCCAATGCATTGGTAGCGATCAACCAACAGCTGACCAATTAGCAACCCACAATTCGTCAAATACAATATCTAGCAATAAACGACGGCATGCACAGGCTCAGTAGGTATGCTACCTAACAAGTCGAATCAGCCAGATAATGTCACGTCGCTGCCAGTATTAGAACCACTACACCTTCGCAGAAACCGAACTGTGCCGCTTGATTATTTTTACCTGCCGCCGCTTTGTACCATGCGGCTTGAGGTGGATAGTCGAGTAGTATGGTGAGTTGTGTTGTTGTCGATAACGTACCTGGGGCGCTTTGTGATCGATTGTAGCCGTGCAAAGCACCGCGAAATTGAACGTCGGATGGACGGCTAGCAGGTCAACACCGTGGGGATTATATAGCACCAAATGTACAGCAACGCCCCGTCACACGCCATGCTCAGGTGGCTGCGTCAGACGGTGGTTTAATTATGCCGGTAAAATTTCGTCGTTGATAAAAACGGCGAATCGGATTTATCCGCACCCCGTGACTGCAGTAAGGACGCGAAACACAAAGTGATGCGTTCGCGTACGAATCTACGCGTCAACCAGATGGACAATACTTGCGAGTGTGCGTGAGCAACCCTGGCAATGCAGGTGCACGAACTGATTATGTTGATCGGTGTTTGTGATAGCAGCATCAGCCGGCAACGCCAGCAGAAATTACCGACGCCTCGACGAGAGTTACGCAAACAGCGTGTAGGTAGCATCTAGAGAGAGTTGAGAACAAACCACGGGCTTTGTATGCTACGTGTTTTATTTCAATACTGTCTCTGTGTGACAAAACCTCACCAATATAACCAGTACATTTCTACGAGGCTACAAGGCATAAAGTGGGACGCAAGATCTAGGAAATGTAGACCTGGCGGGTATAAATATCGACCTAGCGAATAACCTTCGCACAGCCCTCAACCACGCGCTCATCAAATGGCGAGGGGATGACGTAGTTCTGCCGTGGGTTCATCGACCAGCGCTGCCAGGCGCCTGGGCGGCGGCGAGTTTGTGCTCGTCGGTGATTTCTTTGCACGCCGTTATCCAGCGCGTCGCGGAAGATGCCCGGGAAGGCCAGGGCGTTAGTTGACTTTGGTTGGGGAAGTCGCTGCGGCCAGTGGCGATGACGGCTGCGCCAGCTGCTTTGGCGCTATCTCGGCATGATTTCTGGCACTGCTGGCTAGGGCAAAGATAATCGGTCCTGGCCATCATCCCGACGAGCTCTGGGAGTCAGCAGCCCCGCACGCGATACACCAATGAAGACATCGGCATCTGCCATGGCGCTCTCCAGCGACCCTCGCTGCGCGGCATCAACGTACGCAAGCAGGGCAGTCGGCGTTGAGGTCGGTGCGGTGGCTGCCCACGATGCCTTTGCTATCGACCGCCACAATGTGCCGGGCGCCGTAAGCGTGCAGCAGCTTTAATGATAGCAGTGCCAGCAGCGCCAGCGCCGACCACGACGAATTTGTTATCAGCCAGGCTGCGGCCCGTCAGCTTGGCGGCGTTGATCAGCCCAGCCAGTACCACCACAGCCGTGCCGTGCTGGTCGTCGTGGAAGACGGGGATATCCAGCTCGGCCTTCAGGCGCTCTCAATCTCGAAGCACTTGGGCGCGGCGATATCCTCGAGGTTAATCGCGCCAAAGCTCGGTGCAATCGCCTCAACTGTAGCGATGATCTCCTCTGGCTGGTGTACATCGAGCACAATTCGCACGGCATCCACACCAGCAAAGTGCTGAAAACAGCAGCGCCTTACCTTCCATCACCGGCATCGCAGCCTTAGGGGCCAAGGTCGCCCAGGCCCTAGGGAATGGCCGAGCCGTCACTACGACCGCCACAAGGTTATTCGTCCAGGTGTAGGTGGGCAGGTAGTGGGTCATCTGCAATCGCCTTTGCTCACTGCGCCCACGCCGGGGCTGTAGTAGCTGCTGAGTTTATCGCGGTCAAGCTCATCGCTCATCGCGCAGGCCGGTGATCTTTGCCCTATATTTTTGTGTATGGTCGTGCAAGTTTTGTTATAATCCATACGCTCTGAGCATACCACGTATGCCAGAAAGAGCAGGGTGAGCCCAAGGACAAAACAGCTGTCATTGCAATACTTTCGCGCCAAATGCCATTATATGATGCATATGACAAACTGAGCAGAGCCCTGCATAGCCCTAGCGGCGTCATAATACGGAGTGATAATGAAAAGATCTATAGACCAGCAGCCATCTCATCACGAGTATGCATCTACAGAATAGAAGTTGCAATCAAAGAAGATAAGTAAGCTCCATAGAAAATTCAAGCTGGCCCTTCGTGACGAGAAGAAATCAAAACACGAGAAGGATATTTGATATGCGCAAACATGTCGATAATTAAAAACGACCAGCAAGAAGCGCTCTGAGGAGCTCGTGCAGGACTGGCGAGAGGAGCATGGTGCCACCAGGTGTTCTCAACGCTACCAAGAGGAGCGAGCAATCTGCGAGGCTACGCTTGCCGCAATAGCCGAAGAAGAAAAGACAAACTCAATGGAGGAGGAGGCTAGCGGGCAGAAGATGGAGCGATGAAGACACACGGCATCTTGGCTGTGCGCCATTGATGCCCGCTGAAGCAGCAGAGCAGGCTAGATGAGTATGAACGCAACCTGCTTAGCAAAGACTGTACAGCAGCGACGCCATCGTCAGAAAGATGGATTGGTGAGATCAACGCTGAGCTGGCATATTATATGGGTCTCACGGAGCCACCTTTGCAGTCATCTGAGGAGACGGCACTCGTATCTGTAAAAGAAGCGTTGAGAAAGCGCAGTCGACCGTGAGTGAGAGCGAGCCCGGGTATATTGATGTCTTTCCTGATGATGTGACGAACACCACGCTCAGGCAACAAGCTGGGATATGGTAGCCGTATGACACCAGACTATCAAAAAGATGCCAGCCTGCGTGGCAGAGAGAGGTGCTGTAAGATCTGCTGGCGAAGCGTGGACGATGTAAAGAGCTGGGATGCAGTTACGACCCAAGCAGGCAAAAAACTCGAGCGCTACAACGAGCGAGTGCCCCAGCAAATATTGCACCAGACAACCGCAGTGCGATTATCTCCAGATCGACGTATGCGCGCGATCTGTCCTTCAGCGCGGCTGGCATTACCTCAGATGAGCTGGCGAGCGAGCGATCCAGACCAATGTCTATCGCATGCGCGCGGGCAAGAATCGGTATGAAGGCAAACAGAAATGGCCGTCAGTGCCAAACACCGGATTCATAGATTGAGTGGACACCTTTACAGGATACAGCGCTGCAGCAGCCAACAACACTACTCGCAGCGAGGCGTCACGCAGCCGCTGGTAGCGCAGAAAATGAAGCTTCCGGTCAACGCGGCGTGCCATACGTCGACTTTTGTACACTCGCAAGCGAGCATCGCGGCTTCTGCCCAGAGCTGCCGCCAACCGCAAGCGCAGAAGCCAAAGAGCGGGTCAAAGAAGCACGCCGCTGCAGAGGCCGCCCGCAGCGCCAGTGCAAGTGCGCGTCCAGATCCGGGCAGCTTTGTAGAGCGGTGCGCAGCTACGCGACTCGATAGTCCTGCTGAAACAGCGCCGACGATAGCACGCGAGCACAAGCGGGTATCCATTCAAGATTTGCAACGAGGCGAGCCAGTGGCGCTTCGAGCACGACCTAGATATGTCCTCAACAAAAGCTCGGCAGGCTGGAGCTTTATCAGCAAAGAAAACAGCTGCACTCGTGATGCTGCACGTGCGCGACCGCAGGCGCTTGGCTAACGCCCTCTATGCAGCCCGACCTCGCAGACGATGGCTTAGACCTAGTGCGCACGATGCCGCCAAGCGTGTGCTCCAGCATAAACTCCAGCACGCGTACGACAACAGAGCTGCACGCGTAGCGGATAGCCACCGCGAGGGTGGGAGCAAGCGCAGCCCAGAAAGCACCACCAGCTAAACTAGTTGCGGGTTATATATACCAAAGTGTGCGGTATAGTTTGAGATTATAAATCCAAAAGGCAGGCATCATCCACCGGTGATGGTACAGAGAAAGAGGAGGAAAGAAAAATGAAGCGAACGATCTGAGCGCGTAAGTGTGCATAGAAGACAAAGTAGCTTATTGTATGCCTTGAGGTTATAGCTGGGCTAGCCTTTGGCATTTGCTGCGGCATGCTCTGCAAAAGCACCACAGAAATGAGAGCACAGTCCGATCAAACTGCTGCCACCGCCGAAGCAACGTCGTCAGCAACACAAGCGCAAATCCATCCATCAAAGCGCCAGCACGCAACAAGACTTCACAGCCTCAAGCAACTCTAACACTCTACTAACAAAGAACGGAATACCATCACCATCACACCCTTCATCGCCAGAGACAGCACTATATTCCAACCCCAAACGAAGCAGAGAATAATCAGAGAAGATGCCTCCGTTGCTGAGCGCCAGCAAAAAGCCGTCAAAGAAGGGTCTGTGGGATGTACTTGCGGCGTTATCAAGACGTTGATGAAGCAGGTAATGCACATGTTGGTGTGCGCGAATTTTCTGTTACCGGAAGACACAGGGTTTGGGTCAGTGATCGGGCAAAGTAGTACGGTATACAGTTGATATGTCAACGTTTACACTGCGTTCATTTGATCCAAACTCTGATGTCGATATAAGTATGGTAACGCAACTGTACTAGTATGTGTAATAAATCAACTTTGATGAATCAGAGACATTTAATTGAGCTCCAAGAAAGCTGGTGATGGCAATGATGTTTAGGTATCCAAGCTCCCAATGGGGAGCGGATTCCTGTTGGTGCTGGACATTGCGATGACTCAAGTAATCTAATACGATTATGGCACCGCCAAAGTGCAGGGAAAATGTACACCTAGCACTCTCCTAGAGCTAATCTCGCGAGAAACCATGGGGCTAAATAGTCAAACGTGCCCAGCAGCAAGTGTCGCAACAGAGACTGAAGAAATATCTGCTGTAAAACAACGAAGAGACCATTATTTGAGAGGATTATAAAAACTACCTCCTTCTCCTACACACAAATATGGTACAATCAATAACTGAATTGTCATCTAATAATTACTAAATAGAGAGAAAGCTCGCGAGTTTTGCACTGATCCAAGAAGTCAATGACCAGCAGAAAGAAAGCCTGCCGTCGTTGATGTGCGGAGCGGCGACACAGTCCGCGATCCACCAAAAATCAAAGAAGGCAACAAAGAGCGCATCCAGATGTTTGAAGGCGTGGTGATCACACCGACAACAAGGGCTCAGCGCACACCAGCAGCGTTACCGTGCGTGAGATTACCAGCGGCGTGCAGAGAAGTCGTTGCTTGCTGCACAGCCTCTACCTCGCTGGAGAAGGTCGAGGGTGATGCGCCGCCGCGAGGTGCGCCGCAACTTCCTGAGACTGCATCGCTGGCCGCAGTGGTAGGTCAGCTCGCCTGCCTGACGCTGTACAGTCGACCGCGAGGGCGGTTAACAACGCGCTGATGCTCATGCTGGGCCGGGCCTCGCCTCAAAGAAGAAGGCCAAAGAAGACGCTGCCGAGAAGAGGCTGCCAAGAAGACGCCTAGCAGGCTGAGCTTGACGCTAAAGGCTGCCGAGGTTGCCGCCTGCTTCACGAGGCCGCGTAGAATAACCGCCTCTAAAAAGCTTTTTATCCGCCTCTATCAGGGGCGGATCGGTATGAGCTTGGCCTTCAGCCTGCTCAGTCTTGACGCTTGTTCAGGATATTCTGACAGTAACTTCTCTTGAGTGTGAAACGAGCGATGTACGGGCAAGGTAAGAGATAACACACCAAAGTACATTTGTTGTGGTAGGTATATCATAATACGCGAGGCCTGTAATAGCTTGTATCTGATGTTATACCAGATAATATGAGGCATCTTTACCATTGTTTCTGATTGTTACACCAATTGTCTTGGCGGCAGTATATACCACCCATTGCAGCATTATGGTTACAGGCGCAGCAGCGTCATCGCTGGCTCCTGTACCTAGCGTGGGTTGTCTTCTTTATCTCATGGTATGTGCGTCGCCCTGATTGATGCAAGACACGCATTTAATACCCATCATTGGTGGTGGATATTTACTGGCTGCCTGTGGCTCTATCTCAAACACGCTGCGGCGCCGATATTGGCTGCAGAGGCATTTTCGCTGTTTGTGCTTAAAATGCAGAATTCTGGCTGTATGAATGGCGCTATTTCGGAGCTGCCGGGTATGTAAGACTGCGGTCAGTTTGCCGCTGACGATACCAACTGGATACGCACAATACTGCCAAGCTTGTTTGGCTGCGTCGTTATTGCAGGGGCGGCGTTAAGATAGCTCGTCGCAGCGCATAAATAGCTAAGTAGCGATAAGAGGAAGCAAAGCCACCGCTTGAGGCGGCTTTATGCTTTCAAAAATGATGCTATTATTTTGTCTTGCGAGATTCCGTTTGCTCGGCAGAACGGCGCGAATCGCCCTCGATACCCGTCGATCGCAGCCACGTGCCGTCTGATCTGCTTGGTGCGTCGGCCCCGCCGGACGACCCAACAGACAGATAAACAAGATAAAATACACGACGTTAAGTACACCAGTACGAGGAGTGGTGCTGGTCTGGTGATTTGCATGGGGCCATACCGATAACTTTTCAAAGCACGCTATATGGTTCGGTGTGCTGTATCTTTCGTGAGGGTGAGCGTGGTCAAACAGGTTGGCTGGAGCTCGCTGGTGGTTCACAACGGCGCGCATGCCGGTGGCACGCAATATGCCTGCATATGAGGCTGCCCTGGGCGTGAAGGTGAAGCCCGAGAAGAGCGATATCGAGTAGGTGAGGTCGCAGCACAACCACCCGTATGGATTGCTTTATCAAGCGTACAGCACCTGTATGCGCTGATTGCGGCAACACCCGTGGCTGGTATGGTATACACTGGCACTGCCGTAGCTGGTGGGATGCCAGCACCCAGAATGGCAGCGCAATCACTCCGGTAGCAAAAAGCGTGCCAAAGCATTTTTTGTCATTCTGCGATGTAAGTGAGTTGCCGCTTCGAGGGTACGCCTTGATTGTAATGGATTAGTTATGCGCTTCTCGCAACAGAGCAGGCAACCAGCAAGCAACATGAATAAAAACAGAGATAAAGGTATATTATACATCACATACTGCAGGAGCGGTGCCTGTCAGTTTAAGCATGGTTAAGGCAGAAGCGCACCGAACCAGCCCGCAGCCCGGCAGTATACATAGTGCTATGAAACAGCGGTAACCAGGTTGGATACTTGCATTGACGATGTTGGGCGCGGGCCGCGGGCGGCCTGGTGGTTGGGCGCAGTAAAAGTCAGTGGTGCGGCGACTGATGGGTTAGGATGACAGCAAGAAATTAACGAAAACGCCGTAAAGCGCCTGCCCGTTATCCAAGAGCAGGCAGGCGTATGCGCCACGGGTAAGGCGGCAGAGCCGCTGGATGATCGGTGATGAGTTGAAGCCCGCCCAGCAACGCGGCGAGCGGTGAAGCGGGTGCAGAAACAATGCCGTGAGAGTTTTTACTGCGCTCACAGAGATTGTGATCGACGGCAAAGCAGAACTCTTGGCTGGACGGCACAGAGGTACGCCACGATGCTGCCCAAGGCAGATGCCGGTGCCGAGTGTTTCGGCAGCATCGATCGCCAGAAGCGCGCGATCAGTATATGGCCGCGCAGACGTTTCACCCTGGCTGGGCGGCTTTGCGGCACATGCCGGCTGCGGCACAGGCGGCACCGGAGCGGCGATTGCCGCCCGCGGAGTGACACCATCAAACGCTGAGCTTCAAACCACCCAGCATTACCGCAATGATAGTCCTCACCCAGACCACATTACACCACGCAGCAAGCTGATACGACAAATCACACGCGGCCAAGGCTGGCGAATCAGGCTGCAGCTGCCGCCGCAGCAGCGCGCCATCAGATTGTGGCGCGCAACTGGCGGACGAAACATTGTGAGATCGATATTATTTCCTGCGCGATGACACGCTGTATTTTGCTGGCGAAGCACGGCTGGATGATTATGGGTGATGGCTTTGCAGATTACCCGCAAGAAGCGCAATCAAATGCACTATGCCGGGGCGGGTTCATGTACTGTTCACGAGCACATCACCACTATGAATCTCCAGCTCATTGCGATTGCTAATACTAGTGGCAGTCGTCATGGTGGTGATTGAAACCGTTGAGTAGTGACGGTTTTGCGACCCAAGGTGTATAGATCTATATTCCTTCTGCGCGATCACACCTTCTACTGCTTTGTTCGGTAGAGTGCAGGAGCGCATTGTTTTCTGTTGATAGATTGGGCCATTGGCAAAAGCGAATAGTATGGGGAAACGGCAGCACGGTTCGGCAGCCCTGCTATACTCGTGAGTGCTGCCACAACCGCAGTTTAATACTGCGCTCAATGAGCCTCTTCGACGCGCGGTGATGTCTGTAATGCCCATATCAATCACGCGAGTGAGGCTGGCTCATTGCGCAGCGGTGCAAAGAAATTTATGAGCCCGTCAGCGCTGGCGCGAAGGAGGATGCCGCTTGGCATAAAGAATCAGCCTTGTCGCTACCAAAACGCTGCTCGATCCATGCACAACATTCAGCCATTGCCACGTAGCGCCCGCCGCAAAACGCGCTGCGCGCGCAAACAAACCAAAAAAGATGGCATCTTGGTGCGAACCGGTATCCACCGAGAGTATGAGCCGGCGAATACTTTTGATCGTCGCGTATCGTCACGGCACTGGCGATGCCCGGCGCAGGTCGCCGCTACTGGCAGTTGCCCGATAGTGCGCCAGAAGCCCATCAATCAGCGGCTGTGGCTGCTGGCTATGGCGGACAACGCTACTGGCAATCAGGAAGCTGCGTAGCTCGCCATCGAGAGCCAACAGGGCCGCCTGCTGCATAACGCTGAAGCGGGTGCC
>BNJS01003131.1_pt1 | contig 98039 bp, 145 predicted proteins | sample 8540461 | NCBI WGS metagenome assembly BNJS01 (sample SAMD00202454, study PRJDB9452) | human saliva metagenome | isolation source: human saliva | place: Japan | reverse complement strand
GAACGAACGATTTGCTAGCTGAACTCAGATGTGGTGCTGATTAATCAATTGGGACTTCATATCGTACAAGGCGGTGGTAAGCGTATTCGTCCGTTAATCGCTGTGTTGGCGGCAAGCCTTAGGTTTTGTACAGTGCAAAAAGCCATTACCTCGTGCCACCTTTGTCGAATTTATTACACACGGCGTCTTTGTTGCATGATGATGTCGTCGATGAATCGGATATGCGTCGCGGACGCTACAGCCAATGCGGAGTTTGGTAATGCCGCAAGCGTGTTGGTGGGCGATTTCATTTATACCGCGCGCGTTCCAATTGGTCGCTCAGCTGGAATCGTTAAAAATTTTGCGCATTATGGCGGATGCCACCAATGTGTTGGCAGAAGGCGAAGTACAACAATTAATGAACGTGAACGATCCGCAAACCAGCGAAGAAAATTATATGCGGGTAATTTACAGTAAAACCGCCCGTTTATTTGAGGTAGCGGCGCAAGCTGCCGCAATCATTGCCGATGCGGATGACGAGCAGGAAAAAGCATTACAGAATTACGGTCGTTATCTCGGCACAGCATTCCAGTTAGTGGATGATGTGCTAGATTACAGCGCGAGTGCCAAAGCGCTCGGGAAAAATGTGGGCGATGATTTAGCTGAAGGCAAACCGACACTTCCTTTATTACACGCGATGCACCACGGCAATGAGCAACAAGCCGCATTAATTCGTGAGGCTATTGAGCAGGCGGAAAACGCGAGGCCATTGATGAGGTAGTAGCCATTATGGCTGAGCATAAAATCCCTTGATTACGCGATGGATCGCGCGAAACAAGAAGCGCAAAAGCCGCTGATACGATTCAGATTTTGCCGGAAAGCGAGTATAAAACAAGCGTTAATTTTTCTACCTATTTATCGGTAGATAAAGTTATTAAAATGACAGAACAACAATCTCAAAGTGCGGTCGGTTTTCAACATAAAACACGCAAACAAAACCGCGTAAAGATCCGAATGCGCCGTTTATTCGTGAAAAACTGGAAATTGCCCGAAGGGCACAATAAACTGCTTTTGCATTCCTGTTTCGCGCGCCTGTTTCGGGCGAGTGATGGAAGCCATTTTGGCGTCCGGTATTGAATTTACGATTTATTTCTACAACCCGAATATCCACCCGTTAAAAGAATATTTGATCCGCAAGGAAGAGAATATTCGTTTTGCGCAGAAATTTGGTATCCCGTTTGATTGATGCTGACTATGATCGTCAAGAATGGTTTGATCGTGCTAAAAGGCATGGAATGGGAGCCGGACGTGGCATTCGTTGTACTATGTGTTTTGATATGCGTTTTGAAAGCGGCTGAATATGCCCATGAACACGGTTTCCTGTGTTCACCATTGTGTTGCTCTGGCATTCCCTGATGGAAAGACATGGAGCAAAATTAATGGTTGCGGTCATCGCGCGGCAGAAAATATGGCGACGATGATCTATTGGGATTACAACTGGCGTAAAGAAGGTGGCTCGCAACGGATGATTCGAAATCAGCAAACGCGAGCGTTTTTATCAGCAGGAATATTGCGGTTGCGTCTATTCTTTACGTGACAGCAATAAATGGCGTGAACAAACTGGTCGCCAGAAAATTGAAATCGGTAAACTTTATTACTCACCGAATCAGTAAGTCATTCCATGTATTGATTCATGGCAGATAAATTTCGAGAGAAGCTTGCTTTTCTCGGGTGTTTTATCTGCCTTTTCTTTATTCTCTTCAGTTGCTATTTCTTCTACCTCCAACAGGTAAAAATCTCCGAAAACTGCTTTTTACTAGCGATGAAAAAGCGCAACTCGGTAGAATAGCCAGTCAATTTTTATGAACCATTAGAGTAAATTTTAGCCAGTATGACGCAAAAACTACATATATAAAAACTTGGCTGCCAGACGAACGAATACGATTCATCTAAGATGGCGGATTTATTACACAGTACACACGGTTTGGAACTTACCGAAGTGCCGGAAGAAGCGGATGTTTTATTATTGAAATACCTGTTCCATTCGTGAAAAAGCACAGGAAAAAGTCTTTCATCAATTAGGTCGTTGGAAGGAATTAAAGAAAAATAACCCGAATTTATTGATTGGCGTCGGTGGTTGTGTGGCATCGCAAGAAGGTGAACACATTCGCACCGAGCGCCTTATGTGGATATTGTTTTTGGGCCGCAAACGTTGCATCGTTTGCCTGAAATGATCAACCAAATCCGTGGCGGAAAAGCTCCGTTGTGGATATTAGTTTCCTGAAATCGAAAAATTTGACTGTTTGCGGAGCCTCGCGCTGAAGGCCCAACAGCGTTCGTTTCTATTATGGAAGGCTGTAATAAATATTGTACTTACTGCGTAGTGCCTTATACACGCGGTGAGGAAGTCAGCCGTCCGGTGGATGATATTTTATTTGAAATTGCGCAGTTAGCCGCACAGGGCGTGCGTGAAGTGAACTTGCTTGGCCAAAACGTGAATGCTTATCGTGGCCCGACGTTTGACGGTGAAATTTGTACCTTTGCGGAATTATTGCGTTTAGTCGCCGCCATTGACGGTATTGACCGTTTGACGTTTTACCACGAGCCATCCGATCGAATTCACCGATGATATTATCGATGTGTATCGTGATACGCCGGAGCTCGTGAGTTTCTCCATTTGCCGGTGCAATCCGGTTCTGACCGTGTGTTAACCATGATGAAACGTGGGCATACAGCGCTTGAATACAAATCCATTATTCGCAAACTAAAAGCGGTACGTCCCGAATATTCAAATCAGTTCTGACTTCATTGTGGGGTTCCCGGGCGAAACCAATGAAGATTTCGAGCAGACCATGAATTTGATTGCTCAAGTGAATTTCGACATGAGTTTCAGCTTTTATTTATTCTGCCCGTCCTGGTACACCGGCGGCAGATTACCCAGATGATGTGACTGAAGACGAGAAAAACAACGTTTGTATTTGTTGCAACAACGCATCAACAATCAAGCGGCTCAATTCAGTCGCGCGATGTTAGGTACCGAGCAACGTGTTGGTAGAAGCGCCCATCGAAGAAAGATATTATGGAATTAACCAGCCGTACGGAAACCAACTCGTATTGTGAATTTCCAAGGTACGCTGAAATGATCGGAAAATTTGTCGATATTAAAATCACCGATGTTTTCACGAACTCTACGTGGTGAAGTGGTACGCACTCGAAGAACAAATGGGATTGCTGTGTTGCAATCGCCACAAATGGTGATTAACCGCACCCGTAAAGAAGATGAACTGGGTGTTGGTCGTTACATTAGGCTACTGCATCTATGAGTAATGAAAAACCTCGCGATGTTTGCGAGGGTATTGCGACTATTTCTGCCTTTCGAGGAAAATTAAATATTCCTCCAACATTTTTCAATGGCTTCCAAACAACGGGCGCGACGTTGTTCTAGTTGTTCCAGTTTTAATCGGTTAAATGGAAGTCCCTCTCTGCGCTTCACTTAAACTATCTTGCCTCATGCTGAATTTTTTCATTAAAAGACGCTAAATATTCATAATATTTTGCCAGCGTTCGCGCGGTGGCAGAGCTGTGTACGGGATGCTGACGTTTATTTTGCGGTTTATTTTCTTCTTTATCTTTAACGGAAAGAGCTGCGCATTTTGCTGTTGACGCGTTAAGGCATCAGAAAAAGTGCGGTGCATTGTGCGGATAGTTTTGCGTGTAAAACTGCCAGTGCTTCAATGTTATCACTTTCAATCTGTTCAAGCTGCATAAGAGAGTGTTCGATCTGATCGAAATAAAATGCCGTTTTTGCCAATTTTCGTAAACAGATTGGGTGAAAATTTGGCATAAACAATCTCTTCTTTTTGCGAGGCATAACGTGCAAAAGAAATGCTGAAGGCTTTGTTTTAAGCGTTGCGTGGAAATGTTGTTCATAGACATATGAAGCAAAAAGAGCGGTGGAAAATTTAGAGTGTTTTTCCCACCGCACTTTTAGGGTTGAGAGTCGTCACTGCAAGCCAGCCAAAGGCTAACAACGGAATGTTATAGTGAATGAAGGTCGGTACAACAGAATCCCAAATGTGGTCGTGTTTACCGTCCATATTCAAACCGGATGTTGGCCCTAAGGTTGAGTCAGACGCTGGTGAACCCGCATCACCTAATGCCGCCGCAACGCCCACGATAGAGACTGTGGCAGTGGGGAGAAACCGAAAAGACAAACAAAGCGGTACATAAATCGAGGTGATGATTGGCACGGTAGAGAAGGAAGAACCGATCCCATAGTGATCAACTAAGCCGACGAATAACATTAAGAACGCGGCAAGTCCTTTTACTTTTGTAAACGCCTTGTCCGTAGTTTGCACTAAGTCTGTTACGCCACTGGTGGTGTTATTAATCATATAGCGAAACCGGACGCGGCGATCATCACAAAGCCGATCATGGCCATTGAGCGTAAGCCTTGTTTGGAAGATGTCGTTACTGCTTTTGAGCTTAAAGATACCGAACACGGCAAAAATGGCTAAACCGACTAAAACCACCGATGATAGTAGAAGCTTGTCACTAATTGCGTCGTGAAGGTAGCCACAATCGCAACAAGACTGCGGTGATTTGTTTTGGTGTAATGTTAGCAATGTGTTGCTCAATGTCTTGCGTTGTTGGTTCTGCTGTGGTAGACGGCATATTCACGCGGTTTGCGATAAGTGATAAACACGGCAGTCAATAAGCCCAAAATCATCCCGGTTACTGGAATCATCATAGCGAGGGAGACTTCACCTACCGTTGTTTGTAACCCCTAATGAGGCACCGACGTATTAATATTTTTCACAAAACGCTTTCAGATAAAGATTTTCACCGAAAACCCACCGGTAATAACATAGGTGGCGGTTAAACCGAAAGTGAGGACGCAAGCCACGGCACGACGGTCAATTTTTAGTTTGTTGAACCAGCAGTAGCGGTGGAACAACAATTGGAATAAACGCAATGTCACCGGTAACAGGTTTTATGGTGAAATCGAGAATAAGACCAAAACCCCAATAAAGGCATATTTGAGCATGGCAATCTCACTGGCAGAGGGGTTTTGTTCATGCGGGTAATGACTTTATAGGCAGGTAAATCAGTGATGCCGGATTTGGAGATGGCAATAGCAAAGGCACCGAGCATGGCATAGTTCATTGTCCACTTCAGCACCACCACCGAGTCCACCGAAACAGTTTGCTCAGGTTTTTGTGAGACCTAGGTCACCAATTAAACCTGCGGTGAGGGCAGAAATAACCAAGGGACTATGACCACGTTAATGCAGCAGCGTTGAGGACCAGCAAGACCGCGATAGAAAATAACAGACTCAGGTTAGTAAGCATTTTGTCCTTATGATTTAAGTTATTGATAATTTACTAGAGAAATAAATTTGTCTAATAAAAATCATGGTTAATTTCTAAGGCATTTATTTTTACGGCAACAAACCCCTCGAAAGTCAACTCTCCGAGGGCTTAGGGATAACGTTTTATTCGTGCCTCGCTCGGAAGTCATCTTCCAAGCACACCAAATACCTGAAAGATCATTCAGTTACGTGGTGATGATGGTGACGACGATAAAAGCGCATTTGGGGAATCTCCTGTGCAAATTGCTTTTTAAACCACTGGAAAAATATTTTTATCGCAAGTGTTTTTCAAAAATGTGAAGTGCGGTCGATATTCTTTGACGTTTTTACGTTTTGAAGAAAACATACGGGAATTTGCCTCAGTGTGTTTTAGATTTTCGCCGATATGCAATAAAAACGCATACGCAGCCTATTTAATTGAAAAACACGGTAAAATTCACCGCACTTTTTAGATCGTAGCGTGCAACTTGTTGCACGAATAAAACGTCTCGTGAGGAAAATCATTCGTGCATCAAGATGCACGCTGCAATACGAAAATCCACACTCCTCGTAGCGTGCAAACTCGTTGCACGAATAAAAACGATCGTGAGGAAAATCATTCGTGGCACGTCTACGCACGAAATCGTGAATACCTGAAAGGATTAAATAACGTTCTGTAGTAGGTCGCCGTAGCAAGTACGCACATGCCAACCCGCTCAATTGGAAATCGCTGCATCACCGCTCTATGGGAAGCGTGCATGCACCCGTTGCACGAATAAAAGCGACTCGTGGAGGAAAATCATCGTGCAGCACGCTACGCACGAAATCGTGAATACCTGAAAGGGTTAAATAACGTTCTATGACGAGTCGGTTCGTGCATCAAGATGCACGCTCAATGCGAATCACACTCTTCCGTAGCGTGCAACTTGTTGCACGAATAAAAACGCTCGCTGAGGAAAAATCATTCGTAGCACGCTACGCACGAAATCGTGAATTACGCTTCGAGTGGTTTTTATAGCCAGACCTTGGTTGGCTATAATGAAAAGCGATTAAGTCCAACTGAACTTAATCCTTCATGTGAACTGAAAAACACGGTAAAATCTCACCGCACTTTTTGCGGTTTAGAACGTGTAGTTTACACCTAAACGAACATCGCGACCCGGCTCAGGCAAGGTGGATCACGCCTGCGCGTTGGCTGTGGCTGCGGTAGTATTTGTTGAACGCATTGTTTAACGCTAAGTTAAGGTTTACGTTTTTAGCCGGTTTCCAAGTCACGTAGAAATCGTTTTACGCCATAGCCCGGACGTTTGGTGGTGGTTGCACCGCCGCCACGGTTGTTAGTGGTGGAATCGTAGCTGGTATGTTGTACAGCGCCTTTCCAACCGATTTCTACGTCAGGTTGTTCCGAAGCGGTAAGACGCGCCAGTGGTCCAGGTATGACCAGATCGGAATGGCGGTGACGGTGCTATCCACGGTTCTGCCGTCCAATTCCGGCTTGCTGTAAGCCAGCGGCACGCAAGGTTAAGCCTTCATATTTATAGGCGGTGCCTAACCCATGACCGCGATTTCTGAATTTGCCGGCATTTTGGATTTCATAATAACCCTGTCTGATTTTGCGTAAAGGCGTGCGTGTCCTGAACGGTTTGCCAGAAATAGCTACCATTTAAGGAAAGGCTATCAGCGAATTTATAGTTGAAACCCACTTCCGCATTGCGAGATTTTTCCGGTTTGATGTTGTTGGCGATGGAATACACGGCCGTGCCTCCTCGGCTGAGCGCCTGGAAGAAAGCATGATTTCGTGGAAACGCGGGCTACGGGTAGTATAGTTTAAGCTGGTATTTCAAACCAAGATCATTGGTGACTTCACAAATCAACCCTACGCTTGGATTCACACTGCCTTTCTTGGATTTTTGAACCGTCCATGGCACGGAAATTGAAGTGATCGTAACGCAAAACCGGTGGTTAGGGTGAATGCGCCTAAGCCCCAAATGCCCTCTGTGTAAACACCGACTTCACGTTTCTTTTGAGTCTTCATTTGGATGCCGTTTTGTACGGTAAGAGAATCTCGGTTTACCTTCTTGATCGCGGTAATTGACACCGTATTTGATTAAGTGAGATTCACCGATAGGTGAATCCAAGTTTACGTTGGCGCCATTGGCAATTAAACGGATTCTGGAACGTTCGCTCGGCTCTTGCACGGCTAATTACACTGCGCCACCATTGACCTTGGCATTGCTGATAAAGCCCATGTTTTGCCCTGTCCATTCAATTTTGCTGGTGTCATTGGTGATGCGATGCGAGGGGCGTTATTTGCCGTATTCGGCATTTTGTTGCCATTGCGATCTAAAACATACCAAGTGTTCCTCTCGGTTTAACGTATAGCCGTTTGCACGCTGTTCTCTTTGTTAGAGTTGGTGGATTGCCGTTTTGCTCTCTGGCGGTTAACCAATCTTGCGAAAAAGTCAAACTCTTCACGAAGTGCGCGAACGCCGTAATGACGCTCTTGACGGTGACTTAATTCAACACGTTGATCTTCAGCAATATCAGCTCAACTTTTGGCGAGTAAACCGTTGATGTAATGCACTGTTTTTGAACTTTTGTACCGCCTTCCAAATTACGCGAAATTATGCCGCCTTTGCTATAGTCGCTTTCTTTGACCCAGTTACCGGAAATTAACGCATCCATCATACCGGCGCGTGAATAAACGGTTGCGCCTTTGCTCCAGCCTTTGTTTGAGCTCACGCCGGCATTTAGTTTAAAACCAACGTCTTGACCTTCTTTTCAGCAAGTCTTTTGCGCTCACGGTTTCCGCAACGATTGCACCTGCTGGTTGCACCGATGCCGGCACTGGCGTGATCCTGTACCTTTTTGTACGCTGACTTTCTTCAATAGTGCCGGATCAAAGATGAAACGACCTTGATGGTGGAAAAGTTGAGCATCGGTATAAGCATCATCCACTTTTACATCCACTTGATCTTGCCCCATCCCACGAATGGTAAACCATTGTGATGTGCCACGACCGCCACCGAAAGTTAATCGCCGGTTCGTCTTTTTAATAAACCTTTTAATTCGGTTTCGTGTCTGCGATTAATGGATTCGTCGTAATCACATTGGTTTTTACTTTTTGGCACCGGTATTTTCAGATACCACGTTAATCACGTCTAAGTTATCTGCATAAACAGCGGTGGTAACTCAACATTGCAAGGGCAAGTGAAAAATGTTTGCGCATAAAATGCTCCTATAAAGGTTAATGAAAGATGAAAATTTATAGCCCGGGCAATTTAGCGCATTTCACTTAATTGGTGCACGATAATTATTATTAATTTATACTCAAATATATACATAGGGAAACCCATCGTAGGAGGCCGATGTTGTCTATGAGCATGCATGTGAAGTGTGCTGTGTTTTTGGCTTTGCTTTTAATTTCCAGCGGTCATCACGCGCATGTTTAACTTGATAGCGACGTTCGCTAGTGACGTTCCATCGTGCCATTGTTAGTTTGTTCATCCTCAAAGCAGAATGTTACATTTCATTGCCAACAGACGAGTTAAATCTTCAGTTGTGAGAGCGGAGTACGTTTGAAATAGAATAACAAAAAGGAAAGTGAGCGATTCACTTTCCTTTTTGTAACCCGGCTTATTGTTTTCGCCAAGTGGTGCCGTTCGTGACTCTTCTAACACAATGCCCATTTGCGTTATGCGTTACGTGCCGCATCTGCAGCCGGCCAGTCTTTGCGGCACGGGCTTCGTTGCGTTGTTTGATGAGTCCTTCGATTTTGGCGACTTCGTCATCATCAGAGCCGGCTTGCAAAAATTGTTCCGGATCGAGTTGAGAAAACCGAGAATGCCGGCAAGTTCGCGTAAAGCGCGCGGCGAGTCCATAGCTTTGTCCCATGTCTTCGGTTTTCAGTTTGTTCAATTCGCGCGCCATTTCAAATAGCACAGAAAGAGCATTTGGCGTATTGAAATCATCGTCCATTGCCTCACGGAAGGCGTCCACAAAAGTTTTCACCGCCAAAAGCCACCGCACTTTTTATCGGTGCCGCGCAATGCGGTGTAGAGGCGTTCTAATGCGCCATGAGCCAGATTGAGGTTTTCTTCGCTGTAATTTAATTGGCTGCAGTAGTGGGCACTGAGTAGGAAGTAACGCACGCTTCCGCATCATAGTGGCTTACACATCGCGAATCGTGAAGAAGTTGCCGAGGGATTTCGACATTTTTCTTTATCTACCATGATCATGCCGGAATGCAGCCAGTAGTTCACATACTGGTTACCGTGAGCACAACAAGATTGAGCGATTTCGTTTTTCGTGGTGTGGGAACATCAGGTCAGAGCCGCCACCGTGAATGTCAAAATGTTCGCTAAGTTGTTTTGCTGTTCATGGCGGAACATTCAATGTGCCAGCGGCTGCTTTTGCCCTAAGAGCGAATCCCAACTTAGTTCGTTTGGTTTGGACATTTTCCACAACACGAAATCCATTGGATTTTTCTTGATTTCATTGATTTCAATACGCGCGCCCGCTTGTAATTGTTCTAAATCTTGGCGGGATAATTTTGCCGTACTCTTTGAAGCTTTCACATCAAACATCACATCGCCATTGTCTGCCACATAAGCATGTCCGCGTTGAATCAGTTTTTCTACAAGAGCAATAATTTCAGAATGTGATGGGTCGCACGCGGTTCAAAATCCGGACGCAAAATGTTCAGGGCGTCAAAATCTGTACATTTCCACGACCATGCGATCGACCAGTTGCTCACAGGTTTTTCTTTGTTTTTCTAAGGCGCGTTTAATGATTTTGTCGTCCACGTCAGTGATGTTGCGCACATAGGTCAACTCGTAGCCTAAATAGCGTAAGTAACGCGCCACCACATCGAAACAGACAAAAGGTACGTACCGTGTCCGATATGGCGAGATCGTAAACGGTCACGCCGCAAACATACATGCCGATTTTTGCCTGCATGAATCGGTTTAAAAATTCTTTTTCGCGAGTAAGAGTATTGAAAAGTTTTAACATATTGGGATCCAAATCTTTTTGAAAACGTACCGCACTTTATGGCGATTTGGGGCGGATTATGGAATAATGACGCTCTTTAATTCGTATAGGAAAAGCACAATGATTACACTACACACTAATTTTCGGCGACATTAAAATTGCCTTAAATCACGAGAAAAGCACCGGTAACGGCAGAAAAACTTCTTAACTTATTGTAAAAATCGGGTTTTATGATAACACAATTTTCCACCGCGTGATTGACGGTTTTATGATTCAGGGCGGCGGCATGGAAAGTGGTATGCGCGAAAAAGCGACTAACGCACCGATTAAAAACGAAGCCAACAACCGTTTAAGCAACAAGCGTGGCACCATTGCCATGGCGCGTACTTCCGATCCGCATTCAGCGACGGCGCAATTCTTCATTAACGTGGCGGATAACACCTTCTTGGATTATCGTTCAAAAGAAATGTTTGGCAAAGAAGTGGTGCAAGAGTGGGGCTACGCAGTATTCGGTGAAGTTGTTGAAGGCATGGATGTGGTGGATAAAATCAAAGGTGTGAAAAAACCGGCAATAAAGGTTTCCACCAAGACGTACCGAACGAAGATGGGTGATTACCTCTGTTACCGTTGACGAATAAGACTATGGGCAACTCATTGAGTTGCCTGATTTTTAGATTGATATGTATTCCTTTTTGACACTCATACTCATCTCTGATTATTTACAGCAGTTCACCGGTGAGCCGTTGGCGCAGCTTATGCAAAATGCGCAGACAGCTGGCGTGCAAAAAGATCTTGATTGTCGCCGTGTTACAGCGGGATTTCAAAACGATTGAAAAAATGACCGCACTTTATCCGCAACAGTTGTATTACGGCTTGGGGTTACATCCCGTTGTACATCAAAGAACATCAAGCGCAGGATTTGGATTTATTGGAACAGGCGTTAGCAACGCGTTCGGCAAATTGCACAGCCGTGGCGGAAATCGGTTTGGAACGTGCCGTGCCGGAATTATTAACCGATGGGCTATGGCGCAAGCAATGCGATTTTTGAAGCGCAACTGCATTTGGCGAAAAAATATCATTTGCCGGTGAACATGCATTCCCGCAAGTCGCACGATCAGCTGTTCTCTTTTCTCAAACGCATTGAGGTGCCGAAACGTGGCGTCGTGCATGGTTTTGCAGGCAGCTACGATCAGGCGAAAACGTTTTGTGGATTTGGGCTATTCACATTGGTGTGGGCGGCACGATTACCTATGAACGTGCTAATAAAACCCGTCAAACCATCGCGAAATTGCCGCTTGATGCCTTGCTGTTAGAAACGGATTCGCCAGACATGCCGGTATTTGGTTTTCAAGGTCAACCGAATCGCCCGGAAAGGGTGCAACAGGTTTTTAAGGTGTTGTGTGAATTAAGACGTGAAACGCCGGAGATGATTGCCGAGACAATTTGGCAAAATAGCCTGAGTAAATTTGCGTGAACCCATTTAAAAATGATTTTTATTTCTTTTATCTATAAGGGAAGACTATGGATGAGATTAAATTTAGAGCCATGCGTGCTGCCGGTATCGGTTGTGTTGTTATGTTAGCGATTATCGGCTTTTTCGTATTCACCACGCCGACAAATGCGCTTATTGATTTCTTAACGGAGGTTGGGCAGATGGCTGGCGGACGAACCACGATCGGGGTTTTCTCATACTTGCCTCGTTACCACCGCTTACCGGTTTTATTTTGCTATTACTTTTTGGAAATGGGTGCTTAAATAATCATGGCTAAGCTGTATTTTTACTATTCCACCATGAATGCAGGAAAAATCCACGACGTTGCTGCAACTATCCTATAACTACCGCGAACGCAACATGAATACGCTGGTTTATACGGCGGCTGATGATCGTTTCGGTACAGGTCGCGTGACTTCCCGCATTGGGATCAGCGAGCAAGCGAATACCTTCGCACCGGATACGGATTTATTCGCAGAGATTCAACAACATTTAGCGAAAAGCACCGTTGCATTGCGTTTTGGTGGATGAAGCGCAGTTTTTAACTAAAGCGCAGGTGTATCAACTAAGCGATGTGGTGGATAAACTGAACATTCCGGTGTTGTGCTATGGCTTGCGCACGGACTTCAAGCAGAGCTTTTTGAAGGCAGCCGCTATTTACTGGCATGGGCGGATCAGTTGGAAGAACTTAAGACTATTTGCTATTGCGGACGTAAAGCCAATTTTGTCTTGCGTCTCAATGAACAAGGCGATGTTGTTAAACAAGGGGATCAAATCCAAATCGGCGGTAACGACAGCTATTTGTCGGTGTGTCGATTACATTACAAAGAACGCATGGCGGAATAAAGTGCGGTGAATATTGACCGCACTTTGGGGATGGCGAGGGATTAAGCGATACCGGCTTTTACCTAAGGTGCCGTCATCAATTGGGGCGGTATTTGGCGTGCCGAGAACTTCCCATACTTTATCGCCATTTTTGAAAAACACAAATCCACCGTTGTCCATTTTGGTCCAAACTTCATCTTTTGTCAGTGGAACGGTTGTAATGATGGTAACTTTATCTCCCTCTTTGGTGTAGTCGTTGAAGTCGATGACACCGCCATCATCCACCCGTTGCGCTTTTACCGAAAAGGCGCTTGACGGGTGATGTAATGTAAGTTTGTTGAGCAACGCACGATCATCCATTCGCCGTTCGATAACATAAAGTTTAATGTGCCGTAGCGTGCAAGATCATTACTGATCTGTTGAATCGCCTCAAAAATTTCTTCTTCACTAGGTTTGTGTTTAAAGCGTGTTTTGAGTTGCTCTAACATATAACAGAACGCCGTTTCAGAATCGGTGGTGCCAATCGGTTGATAAAAATCGTTTCAGTCACAGGCAAATTCAAATTGCCATTGTGTGCGAATACCCAATTTTCACCCAAATTTCACGCATAAAAAGGGTGGGTGTTTTCTATATTGACATCGCCTTGCGTCGCTTTTCGAATGTCGGGCAATCACGTTAAGTGACTTAATGTTATATTGTTTTACACAGTCGGCAATGGGGGAGCTGTGTCCCGGTTTATTATCACGAAACACGCGCACACCTTTGCCTTCAAAAAGCAATCCCGAAACCGTCCGAGTGACAGTCGGTTAAACCGGCACGATGGCGGAAACCTTCAAAGGAAAAACACAATATCTGTCGGTGTGTTGCAATTCATTCCTAATAGTTGACACATACTTGACCTAATATCTTAATAACCATAAAACTTATGGCGATTTAACACGATAATCCGGCAAAATTCAACTTAAACCACAGGCTGTTCTTAGAACAAAATGTTTGAAAGCTTGATAACCGTTCTCTATGAGAAAAAAGCGTCACGATATGCACGAATCTGTCATATAAAACGGACACTGATGCTGAAACAAAAGTGTCCGTGATTTTTGAGAGAGGAAAATTAGGCATAGATAAGTTCAGGCGCCTTGCCGTCATTAATGGTTTGCTCGTTGACCACCACTTTTTCTAATCCTTCTAAGGAAGGCAAGTCGTACATGGTGTCGAGCAAGACACCTTCGATGATGGAGCGTAAGCCGCGAGCGCCGGTTTTACGGGCGAGGGCTTTTTCGCCATAGCGATTAAGGCGTCTTGGGTAAACTCAGTTCTACATCTTCCAAAACCGAATAACGCTTGATATTGTTTGCACAAGGCGTTTTTCGGTTCGGTCAGAATGCGCACAAGGGCTTCTTCATCTAATTCGCTTAACGGCGCAACCACCGGTAAACGTCCGATAAATTCCGGGATTAAGCCGTATTTCATTAAGTCGTCCGGTTCTACTTGTTTGAACGATCGGTCAAACGTGGCTTTGTCTTTTTCGCTCTTTGATTTCGGCGCCGAAACCAAATCGCAGTGGCGACGCTGGTGCGTTTTTCAATGACTTTATCTACCAGGCACCGCCACAAATAAAAGCAGATTTTGAGGTATCGATGCGCAACATTTCCTGTTGCGGGTGTTTGCGTCCGCCTTGTGGTGGAATGGAAGCAACCGTGCCTTCAATCAGTTTTAACAAAGGCTTGTTGTACCCTTCGCCGGAGACATCACGGGTGATGGATGGATTCTCCGATTTGCGAGGTGATTTTGTCGATTTCATCGATATAGATAATGCCTTGTTCCGCACGTTCGATGTCGTAATCACAGTTTTGTAGTAATTTTTGTAACACGTTTTCCACGTCTTCGCCCACGTAACCGGCTTCCGTCAAGGTGGTGGCATCCGCCATAGCGAAAGGCACGTTTAACATACGCGCCATGGTCTCTGCTAAGAGGGTTTTACCGCTACCGGTCGGGCCGATCAGTAAATATTACTTTTACCCAATTCCACATCATTGGTTTGATGTTTGGTGCGTAGGCGTTTGTAGTGGTTATACACCGCCACTGCTAACACTTTTTTCGCATAATCTTGGCCGATGACATAATCGTCTAAATGCGCGCGGATTTTATGCGGTGTGGGTAATTCCTGTTCTTTTGCGCTTCTGCGTCTTCGCTTTCGGCTTCTTCACCATGCGCTTCGTTGAGCAACATATCGTGACACAGTTTCGATACATTCATTACTAAAATGTAACCGGAAGTGCCGGCGATAAGTTTATTGACTTCAGTCTTGTTCTTTGCCACAGAAAGAACAATGTAATTTCTTTTATCTTTTGCCATTTTTATCTCTTAACGTTTGGTAAACACTTCATCGATTAAGCCGTAGTTTTTGGCTTCTTCTGCCGACATAAAGTTGTCGCGATCAGTGTCTTTCTCGATGGTTTCAATGGGTTGTCCGGTGTGGAATGCCAGGCGTTCGTTTAACGTGCCTTTAATTTTTAAAATCTCTTGCGCATGAATTTGAATATCCGATGCTTGTCCGCGGAAACCGCCTAACGGTTGGTGGATCATCACGCGAGCATGCGGCAATGCACCACGTTTGCCCGGTGCGCCGCCGGCTAATAAAAGGCGACCCATGGAACAGGCTTTGTCCAACGCACAAGGTGCGACATCGGGTTTGATGAATTGCATGGTGTCGTAAATTGCCATACCGGCAGTCACGGAACCGCCCGGTGAGTTGATGTATAAATTGATGTCTTTATCGGGATCTTCTGATTCTAGGAAAAGCAATTGTGCCACAATCAGATTGGCCATGTTGTCTTCCACTTCACCGCTTAGGAAAATCACGCGATCTTTCAGTAAGCGAGAGAATAAATGTCATAGGCGCGTTCGCCACGGGAAGTTTGGTCAACGACCATGGAATTACACTCATATGTTCCTCAATTTAGTCAGGATAGGGTGAAAAGTGCGGTCAGAAAAACAGAGTTTTTGATATTGACGAGCCAACAGCGCCGCAAGAACAAAATTCTTTCATAAAACGGCGGCTATTTTACCTGAAAGATTGGGTTTGCTGAATGACTATTCCAGCAAAAATAAAAAATGCGGTCATTCGTTTGATGACCCGCACTTTTAGACATTGGAACCTGTTATTACGGTTCTTGTTTTTGCCGGATCCTCTTTCAGCTGAGTTGCAGTCCACCAATGCCCTCCAGTTAAAGACTTTGATTGTTTGCGGTTTTGGGTTGAAAAATCTTCTTGGCTTAAATGACTTTCTTTAATGCCTAACCATTGGGCAAAGCCGTGAATAAAATTAAAGGCGCTTTGCGGGTTTTTAACGAGGGTTCTTTTGGTGTCGTCACTAGAAAAACGAATAAAAGGCACCGCATAACTTTGTTTGTATTCCTTGTTATTTAGCATAGACAGATTTTTCCTGCTCTCAAATGCGCCAAGCCGTGATCCGAGAAATAAATGACGGAATAGCTTTGGCCTTGATCTTTGAGAATTTGATTCACCTCGGACAATAAGCTGTCCGTTTGTTTTAAGTGTCTAAATAACAAGACATTTCTCGGCTAATTAAATGGAATTTCGGTTCTTCGCCATTTAAATGGGCGCAAGGTCGGGTGCGAACCAATTAAATGTAAAACGATTAATTTAGTTTGATCTTATCTTTCGCCAAAAGTTGTTTTAACGGATCCAATAATGCCGTGTCCGAGATATTGTCCGAATCATACCCGCCTTTTTTGGTAAAGAACGATTCATCTGCTTGAATGCCGATACGTGATGCCATGGTGTCCCATTCGCCCACTTTGCCTTGGTTGGACAACCAATAGGTTTTGTAATGGGCAAGTTTGGCGAGCGAGATAATGTTATCGGTGTAAACCGTCTCTTCATTGTTGTTAATGGAACGATACAGCGTGCGTTGTAAAGACGGCTGGGTATTTGGGGCCGGCAGCCACATATAAATTGAAAATCAAACCGTTCACTTGTTCCAAAAACGGCGTGGTTTTTGTGATAGCCATATAAAGGGTGTAATCCCGACGCATACTTTCGCCGATCACTAAGACATAGTTTTGATATTTTGGCTCCACGGAAAGGATTTTCCATTCCGGTGTTTTGGTTAAGGCATCATTTAATAATGCCCGTTGCGTTAGATAGGTGTTATTCACTTTTAAGCGTTAGACATAAAGCTGACCGGATAAAAAGTTTCTGAGGCTTTAAAAAGTCCGAGGTACTTGAATTCTTTTCTTTTGGGGATCCGTGATTTTCCACTTCTTTTTGCAATGGGCGTATAAAAGTCAGGCGAGAAGAGCAAGATAAACGAGAGATATGATGTTTCTTGTGGTTTTTGCTTTTGCGTGTATGTCGTTGAATCAATAAGATAACGATAAATAAAAAGAAGATAGAAAAAGTAAAATATAAATAGAGAGCGAATCGCTTTACGATGGTTTCACTGAAATTGGTTTCATAAACCGAGGCAATACTCCCAATCGATACCGGGCCATATAATGGGCCGGAAGGAAGATACCCGGAGAGCGCGAAATAAATAAAAAGAAAGACCAATCAAAATATAGATCTTGCTGTGTTTTCAAGGTGAAAAGCAGTAAACCCTAATGCCATGCTCACCAGATTGAGTCAGATAATGATCCAAAAGTACAAGGCAACGTGGGAAAGAAGGAAAAATACATAATAACAACGCAAAAGTGATGTCATTATTGATGAGATTGTGTTTGTTGAATTGAGTCATTTTAGGTACTATCGGTGTGTTCAGTGCGTTTCTAAGAGCTGGAAATTTTTAGACCCTTTATGCTCAAAATGAAGTATTTTCGTTTCAATACATTGAGTTATAACTATCGCTTATGGGGATACGATTTTTATTTGCATTTGAGCGATTAATTTTAATAATGTGGCGATTTTTAAGAAGTTTATGCAAGTAGGCATGCCTAAACAGTATGATTCCTCGTTTAGCTAAAAAGGAAATTTTTATGAATATTCAACAGGTTATAAAAGAAAATCGCTTGAGCTGTTGTTCCAGCAAGGGTCATTTGGTCTTGAAAAAGAAAGCCAACGCGTGCACGCGGACGGGGCGGTTGTGGTGACGGAGCACCCAAAAATGCTTCGGTAATCGTTCTTATCATCCTTATATCTCAAACGGATTTTGCCGAAAGTCAGCTTGAATTAATCACCCGCCAAATAAAAATTGAAGATACATTACGTTGGTTATCTGCCATCTATGAAGTGGTGTTACGTTCTTTGCCGGAAGATGAATATGTCTTTCCGTTGAGTATGCGGCCGGGTTGCCTCCGGAAGATCAAATTAAAGTGGCCCAACTGGACAATCCGGTCGATGTGGCGTACGCGAGCATTTAGTGAAATCTACGGTAAAAAGCAAGCAAAGATGGTGAGTGGTACTCACAACTTCCAGCTGAGCCAGTGTTCATTCAACAACTGTTTGCGCGACAAAATGACTACCAAAGTGCGGTGGATTTTCAGAACGATTTATATTTGAAAATTGCCCGTAATTTCTTGCGTTATCAATGGATTCTCGTCTATTTGATTAGCGGCCACGCCAACGGTTGACGCCAATTATTTTCCTGCAACGACACACCGTTGAAAAGCGGGGCACGTATGTGCATAGTTTGACGTTCCAGCCAGTATGGTTATGTGAATGACCCGAGTGTTAAAGTGTCCTATGACAGCCTGAACGATTAGTGACAAACCTGGAGCAGGCAGTCAACAGCGGAGGCTATTGCCGAAAAAGAATTTTATTCCAACGTGCGTTTGCGGGCGCTAAAACAGGCGCGTGAATTGCCACAAAACGGCATTCAATATTTGGAATTCCGTCTATTCGACCTAAACCCGTTTGAGGGCTTATGGTATCGCCTTAACTGATGCCAAATTTGTGCATTATTTTATTTTGTTAATGGCTGGGTGGCTGATGAAGAATCCTTGCAGAGTGCGGTGGGAATTGAGCAAAGAAAATTAGCCTAAGTGGCATGGGAAAATCATTATCGGTAACGGCTTTCCAAGCAGAAAGGCGAACGTGTTTACAGCAATTATTGGCGATGTTGGCGAAATTCACGCCGACGCGGAAGATGAGGCGATCGTCAAAGAGAAACTGGCGCAGTTTGCCGATCCCGAGTCAAACCTCGGTGCGCGCGCTGGTCGATGCTATCGAAGCGCGCGGTTATCAAAAACCGGGTGCGTCACTGGCGATTCAGTTACAAAAACAAGCCTTTGAACGTTTTTATGCGTTGTCGGCTTTTCGACAACATGGACGCTTTCTCGAGCGTTGATGTTTGATGCCATTCAAAAAGGCTTAAAAATGGAGATTTTAGACGAGCGCGATCAGTTCTTAAAGTCTGCAATTCGGCGACCACGTGGAATATGTCAAAAACGGCAACATGACCTCCCTGCGTGACAGCTACATTTCGCCACCATCATGGAAAATAAAGTGGTGACCAAAGTGTTGCAGAGCCAGCTTTAACGTGCCGCAAAGTGTGGAATTTACCAGCGTAGACCAAGCGGCTGGCTAATTATGCTTTGTATTTGCTGGGCGTGCTGTGGTGATTAAAGCGAAAATCCACCAATTACGGTTTGGGCATCAGTATTTTCAACAGGGCGTGCATGATCGTGAGGATTTTGCCAAAAGCCATTGAAATTGCTTTCCCGCGAAGAGCTAAAGAATGATAGTGGAAGATTATCTCACCGGCACCGAATACCGTTTCTTCGTGTTGGGCGATGAAACCCCTGCCGTGTTATTGCGCGTGCCGGCGAATGTGATTGCGATGGCGTACATGCACGGTGGCAGATTAGTGGCGCAGAAAAACGATCATCGTTGCGTGGCGATGGCGGGCCGCACGCCATTGAAGAAAATTGCGTTGGGCGACATCGAACAGTTACAGTTAAAAAGAGCAGAGCAACCGTGGACAGCGGTGCCGGCGAAAAGATCAGCTGGTACGGGCTGCGCGCCAATTCAACATCAGCACCGGTGGCGATTCCATTGACATGACTGACCAAATGCACCCAAGCTACAAAAGCCTTGGCGGTCGGCATCACTAGCCATGGGCGCTGCGTGTGTGGCGTGGATTTAATCATTCCTGATTTAACCAAACCCGCTCGAGCCGCAGCCTGCAATCTTGGGGCGTCGATTGAAGCTAACTTCAATCCAACGATGATGATGCACATCTTCCCGTACGCAGGACAATCCTGTCGGGTGACGTAAAACGTACTGAAAGATGCTCTTTCCGGAGCTGAAATCATAGCCATATTGAGGCGTAAAAAGGCGAATCGGAGGATTCGCCTTTTTGTTTGACAGTGCGGTCGGTTTTGACGATGTTTTGGAAGATCAAAAACAGTAAAAATCCACCGCCTTCTCCGATAGGGTTGCGGGGACGTTGATTTCGTAAAATCATGGATAACGTAGACTGAGTGGTGTTAGCGCGGAATGCAATATTTCGCTTTGACTATCTTTATTTTTCTGAGTAATATTGCGCCCTATGCAAAAGGTAAAAGCTACTCGCTGTCGATCGTGAAAGATGCGCAACGAAGATTAGATTGCTCAGAAATTGTAGCCGCTGCCAATCCAAATTAGTCCTTGTGCGGGATCGGTCGGGTGGGGTTGACTCGAGCGATGCACAAGTCACATTATCGTTCTTCTGTGATCCGCAAAATGGTTGGTCATGAAAGTCATGCCAGGTTTGGTGTTGAGTGACATTTGTCAGTCGTTGTGGCGAACCTTTCGTTTCAAAGCCGTTGATTTGTGCGTTTTGTTGCGAGTCAGGTGGCTAATTTGGATCAAATTGAGTGTATTGCCGAAATCTGAGCCAGTTGAATTCAATGAATTCGGTGATAGATTCCACTCGCGATCATTGAAGATGAACTCATTTGAAGTTTGCCCATTGTCCGTACGTTCATCTAGACGCTGTGAAGTGTCCGTGGCTGAACAGGGTTTTTGGCGAGTATGGAAAAGTTTGGCACCGAACCGTTCACTGATGTTAGCTAATTTAAAAGCAAAAATAATTTTAGGGAGTATAGCCAATGGCTGTTCAGACAATATCCCATTCAGTCTGTGATATGCATCGTTCTCACGATGCGTTAACCTGTACTACATTATCCGTTGATAAAGCAAGTGGTGAAGCTTTCATTTGCGTCACCATGTAACCGCGGCCGGTTACTCATCGTAGATCGTAAAGTGATTAACAAGTAATTATCTCAATTACATCAAGATGTCACCATGAGTCGTCTAACCACTGCGTTAGATGCGATGGGCGAGGACGGTGAGTCGTGTTACTCAGCATCCGGCTGTGCCCTGGAACGAAGCAACTTTCTCTCTCGTTGTTTTGGCGATCGCCAACAAAATTCTGCTTTTCATCTTCTGCCAACAGCTATTCGTCAACGTTGTGACATTGTTTCAGCGTGCTCGTGTGATTGATGTCGATGGGGATTTCCCGGGCTGCGTCATAGCAAAGGAACTTCTATGCGTTTGGCAGATTGAACCGTACAAAAGATGCGCAGAGCCTGTGTAAGTGCCGGGTGATACAGCAGCTTTGATGGGCTTATCAATCTTGTTAACCTCTAGAAGGTATCCATCGTCCGGCACTATTTCTACGATCCCAACATGACAGGTGAGCGTTCGATTATGTTGGATCTGTGGAGCGAAATGTTGGTGTGGTGATTTGTATCAATTTGCCTTGATCGGGTACTGTTTGCAGAAAATATGGATTTGGTTATCCGCGCATTGCGTTATTGAATATTGGTATTGAGGCGGTGAAGGATACCAGTCTATCCGGGATGCAGCAGTTACTGAGAACCACCGCATAATTACATTGGATTCCTTGAAGGAATGACTCAATGGCAAGGCAGATGTGATTGTGACAGATGGCTTTGCCGGCAATGTTGCGCTGAAAAGCGGAAGGCGCGAGCAAAGAACGTGATTTCTACTGAAAAGTGATAAGAAAAAGAGTATATTAAGTCACGTTTTTGGGTATTTAATTAAATATCTTTTTAAAAGATAAATACGCAACGATTAAAGAAAATCAATCCTGATCAATATAATGGCGCATCGCTTATCGGTTTGACTTCCGTTGTGGTAAAAAGTCACGGTAGTGCAAATATAGAGGCATTTGCTTATGCGATTGCCGATGCGGCATCTAAGCCGACGTCAAATTCCACAAAAATTTTGGCGGGCTTGAATAAAATGAAATATTAATGAAGTAGTGAGTTCCCTCGCTATTATAACGAGATGACTATGTTTGCAAAATTTTATCGACGGTAGCTATTTACCCCAACATATTCGTACCAATGCCGATTTAGAAAAATGGTAGATACTTCAGATGAGTGGATTGTTACCCGTTCCAGTATTCGTGAACGCTGCATTGCAGCACCGGATGAAACCGTCTCTACCATGGGATTTGAAAGCAGCTCAAAAAAGCCATTGAAGCGGCAAACATCAATCCACAGGAAATTGATCTTATTTTAGTGGCAACAACCAGCAACTCACGCTTATCCAAAGCGCAGCTTGCAAAATTCAAGGGATGTTAGAGATTGACGATGCTATTGCGTTTGATTTAGCGGCCGCCTGTGCCGGCTTTTGTGTATGCGTTAGGTGTCGCTGATCAGTTTATGTCGTACCGGTAAAGTGAAAAGCACTTGTGATCGGGTTCTGATTTAAATTCTCGTAAGTTAGATGAAACAGAACCCGCAGCACGGTCGTGTTGGTGATGGTGCAGGTGCGGTTATTTTTGGGAAAGCATCGGACAAGAAGGGATCATTTCTACCCATTTACGCTTCAGCGAGATAAAAATCCGCATTGTGCTTCCTCAGCCTGAGACGTGGCGTGGCAAAAATCCGGCTATATCGAAATGCAGAGCAATGAAACCTTTAAATTGGCTGTGCGTGAACTGTCGAATGTGGTGGAAGAAACCTTGCCGCCAATAATTTTAGATACAAAAGACATTGATTGGTTGGTGCCTCATCAAGCTAATTTACGTATTACTTTCGGCGACTGCGAAAAATTAGATATGGATATGTCGCAAGTCGTGGTCACGCTGGATCGCTATGCCAATAACAGCGCGGCAACTGTGCCGGTCGCATTGAGATGAAAGCGTGCGTGATGGACGTATTCAGCGTGGGCAGTTGCTCCTTCTTGAAGCCTTTGGCGGTGGTTGGACTTGGGGTTCGGCTTTGGTAGAGTTTTAGATAATCTGTTATCATTCGTGAAAAAGTGCGGTTATTTTTGAGCCGCACTTTTCGATCTCTAACGCATATCGGAATAAATTGATTTATTTTTAATATAAGTGAAGACACATGAAAAATTTGCAATGGTTTTCCCAGGACAAGGTTCCCAAACGGTGGAATATTGAGCGGAATTAGCCGGAGGCTATCCGATTAGTACAAGAAACTTTTAAACAAGCTTCAGAAGTATTGGGATATGATTTGTGGCAATTAGTGCAGGAAGCTGACGGAAGAATTAAACAAAAACATGGCAAACGCAGCCAGCGTTATTAACCGCATCTGTGGCTGTTTTATCGTGTATGGCAACAAAAATACCCGGCATTAAAACCAGAAGTGATGGCAGGTCATAGTTTGGGCGAATATTCTGCATTGGTATGTGCCGGTGTGTTAGATTTCCAAGATGCGGTTAAATTGGTGGAGGTTGCGCGGTAAACTTATGAAACAAGCGGTGCGCCGGAAGGTGCATGAGGCGATGTACGCGATTATCGGTTTGAATAATGACGCCATTATTAACTGCCTGCGAGCACGCAGGGCAAGTGGCTTTCCGCCGTGAACTTCAATTCACCAGGACACGTTGTGATTGCCGGTGCGAAAGCGAGCGGTAGAACGATGCGGCAGCATTATGTAAAGAAAGTCGGTGCTAAACGTGCATTGCCGTTAGCGGTGAGTGTGCCTTCACACTGTGCTTTAATGAAACCGGCAGCAGATCAATTATCCGTTTCCTTAGAAAGTATTACGTTGAAAGAGGCTGGTGTTTCTGTTCTAAATAACGTAGATGTCAAAAATGAAATTGAAGCCGATGCGATTAGAAATGCCTTGGTTCGCCAACTCTATAGCCTGGTGCTGGACAGAAAACCGTAGAAGAAATGGCAAAAACGGCGTCGAAGTGCTGGTGAAGTGGGACTGGAGTAAAAGTGTTAAACAGGTTAACAAAACGAATCGTGGATTCTTTACAAGCGGTTTCTGTAAATGATGTGAAATCCCTCGATTCCGTCGAAGAAGTATTAGCATAAGAGTGAAAAGGAGAGAACGTTATGCAAGGTAAAATTGCATTAGTCACAGGTGCAACGCGCGGTATTGGCCGTGCAGTAGCCGAAGAATTAGTATCAAAAGGCGCTTTTGTTATCGGTACAGCAACGTCTGAGGAAAGGCGCTGAAAGTATTTCTGCCTGTTGGGTGAGAAGGCAAGAGGATTGGTATTAAATGTTGCCGATCAAGCTTCCGTTGATGCAGTATTGGAACAGATCAAACAAGAATTTGGCGACATTGATATTTTAGTGAATAACGCCGGTATTACCCGTGATAACTTGTTAATGCGCATGAAAGATGAAGAATGGTTCGATATTTTACAAACTAACTGAGTTCTGTTTATCACCTTTCTAAAGCGATGCTTCGCACCATGATGAAAAAACGTTTCGGGCGTATCATCAACATTGGTTCTGTGGTGGGCTCCATGGGAAATGCCGGTCAGACAAATTATTATGCGGCAAAAGCAGGTCTCATTGGTTTCAGCAAAGCCTTGAGCAAAAGAAGTGGCCTCCGTGGTATTACGGTAAACGTCGTAGCGCCGGGTTTTATCGCGACCGATATGACAGACGTATTAAGCGAAGAGCTAAAAACAACTTAGACTCAAATCCTGGCAGGTCGTTTGACGGGTGAGCCGAAAGATATCCCTAAAGCCGTGGCATTTTGGCTTCTGAGGATGCGTCTTATATTAACGGTACAACGTTGCACGTTAACGGTGGTATGTACGCATGAGCTAAGCGCTGTGGCAAAGGTTACTCGCCGCAAAGCGGATAAAAGCAATAGCCAAACGTGTGAGCAGTGTTAAAATCCCTTCGCAATGTCAACTTGGTTAGGTCATTCAAGAGTTCGTGGAAGACGTAACTATTTTTCACTGCTATGGTTTTGGAAAATTCAATGTTTTTGAGGTTTGACCTCCACCGGAAATATTGCGAAATTTTCTATAAATACATACACTACTTAACTTATCGCAATGGGCGAAAAAACTTAAACATAGGAAGAAACAAATGAGCATTGAAGAACGCGTATCATCGTTGAACAATTAGGCGTGAAGAAGAAGATGTAAAAACCTGAAGCGTCTTTCGTTGGAGATTTAGGTGCGGTTCTTTAGATACTAGTTGAATTGGTGATGGCTTTGAAGAAGATTCGATATCAGAAATTCCAGACGAAGAAGCTGATCACAACAGTTCAATCAACAGTGATTACGTTCAAAACAATCAATAATTTCTGATTCTCAATTTAGGCGGTTTAATAACCGCCCTAAATTTTATCAAAAGAAAAAATCACAACATCACCCCGCCATCCACGAAATTTTTCAATAAATCCAAAAGACTAACCTTATTCTGTTATACAAGTCTTTCTCATTTTCTTATAAAAACACTACATATTGTGTGTTGAATAGTTAAAATAACTTCTCTCATAGTATTTCCAACTTTAATCACACACTATAGGTGGCATACATGGGACATTTTTCGTCATTAAGCGTGATGGTTCACGCATCGGGTTTGAAATTCAACGCATTATTAATGCCATTAAAAAGGCAGCCCAAGCGGTGAGTATTCAAGATGAACGTTTTTGTCGTGATATTGCACAAAAAGTCAGCATGACATTTTCGCGCATCATCAACAAGAAATTGATATTAGCCATTCAGAAAGATTGTCGAAAATCACCTGATGGCCAGCCAATATCCACAAATTGCGCGCGCTTATATTGAATACCGTCACGAACGTGATAGCTCGCGAAACGTAGTCAATTAACCAAAAGAAATCGAGGGACTGATTGAACAAAGCAACGTAGAATGCTCAATGAAAATGCCAATAAAGATGCCAAAGTGATCCCTACTCAGCGGGATTTATTGGCCGGTATCGTGGCGAAACATTATGCTAAACGTTACATTTTGCCGCGCGATGTCGTAGAAGCTCATGAAAAAGGGGAAATTCACTATCATGATTTGGATTATTCACCTTTCTTCCCGATGTTTTAACTGTATGTTAGTCGTTTAAAAGGCATGTTGACCCATGGTTTTTAAAATGGGTAATGCAGAAATCGAACCGCCGAAAATCTATCGGCACCGCAACCGCTGTCACGGCCCAAATCATTGCCCAAGTGGCTAGCCATATTTACAGTGGCACTACCATTAACCACATTGATGAGTGCTTTCGCCTTATGTGCAGTTAAGCTATGAAAAACACCTCAAAAACGCGGAACAATGGAACATTCCTGATGCGCAAGGATATGCGCAAGCCTTGATTGAAAAAGAATGTTTCGATGCCTTCCAGTCTTTGGAATATGAAGTAAACACGCTGCATACTGCCAATGGACAAACACCGTTTGTTACCTTTTGGTTTTGGCTTGAGCACAACTTGGCAAGACGTTTAATTCAAAAATCCATTTACAAAAATCGAATTCGCGGTTTTAGGCAAAAACCACAAAACACCGGTGTTCCCGAAACTGATCTTTACTCAACGTAAAGGGGTGAATTTAGAGCCAAACGACCCGAATACGATATTAAACAGCTTGCGTTGGAATGCGCCAGCAAACGGATGTATCCGGATATTTTGAATTATGACCAAGTCGTCAAAGTCACGCTCCTTTAAAGCACCCATGGGCTGCCGCAGTTTTCTTGGGCGCATACGAAGAGGATGGCGAACAAATCCATGACGGACGTAACAACCTCGGCGTGGTGAGCCTCAATTTGCCACGTATCGCCATTGAGGCCAAGGCGATGAAAAACGTTCTATGACATATTGGATCAACGCATGGCTTTGGCGAAAAGCATGTAATGACCCGCATCGCTCGTTTAGAACACACCAAAGCCCGCGTCGCGCCGATTCTCTACATGGAAGGCGCCTGCGGCATGCGTTTTGAAAGCAGACGATAACGTGGCACAAATCTTCAAAAATGGTCGTGCCTCCATTTCCTTTGGCTACATCGGTATTCATGAAACCATCAATGCGTTATATCACCAAGGGCATATTTATGACGATGAAATGCTACGTGAAAAAGGTCGTGCCATCGTGGAACATTTAAGCAACGCAGTTAAACAATGGCGCGCCGAAACAGGCTATGCCTTCAGCTTACTCCTCACGCCGAGTGAAAACCTGTGCGACCGTTTCTGCCGCCTTGACACAAAACAATTCGGTGTTATCGACGGCGTGACCGACAAAGGCTACTACACCAACAGCTATCACTTGGATGTTGAGAAAAAAGTGAACCCGTACGACAAGTTAGATTTTGAAATGGTGTATCCACCATTGGCTAACGGTGGTTTCATTTGCTACGGCGAATACCCGAACATTCAACATAACTTGAAAGCCTTGGAAGACGTGTGGAATTACAGCTACGACCGCGTGCCTTACTACGGCACCAACACGCCAATCGACGAATGTTATGAATGTGGTTTCACCGGCGAATTTGAATGCACCAGCAAAGGTTTCACCTGCCCGAAATGCGGCAACCACGACAGTGAAAAAGTTTCTGTTACTCGCCGCGTCTGCGGCTACCTCGGCAGCCCGGATGCCCGTCCGTTTAATGCTGGGAAACAGGAAGAGGTGAAGCGTCGGGTTAAGCACATGTGACTTTAAGGCGTTGCCAAATCTCCTCTAAGCCCTCTTTTACCCCCTCTTTTGCTAAAGAGGGGGGTTTTAGGAGCATTATCACGATAAAGTGCGGTCATGGGGAGATATTCAGTCAAAAACATGAAAAAATCTGACCGCACTTTTGCAACAGCTCAAATAAAATGGGATTCCGTATAAGACGCCTGAAAGCTTGCCATTTTTAAGGCAATTTTTCGTCTGTTTGAGCGTAGCGAGTTCGAAAAAGTGCCTAAAAATGGCAATCAAGCGAAGAACAGCGGCTTATCCGGGTGCACTTTTTGCTTACTTTCTTTTGTGCAAGCAAAAGAAAGTGAGTCTCATCGGCGAAATCCCGATATTTCTACAAAATAACATTTTGATTTAAATAAAAACAAAAATGAACTACCTCAATACTACCCCGTCGATATCGTCAACGGCGAAGGCACGCGTTGTACGCTGTTTGTCATCGCTGTACCCATGGCTGCAAAGGGTGCTATAACCAAAAGCTGGTCGTTTAGCGCCGGGGTGCCGTTTTGGTAGTGAAATGGAAGAACAAATTCTCAAGGATCTCAAAGACACCCGATATTAGCGCCAAGGTTTGACCCTTTCCGGGGAGACCGCTGCATCCGAGAAATACTAGAAGCCCTGCGCCTTTTGGTTCAACGGTAAAAACGAGGAATGTCCTGACAAAGACATTTGGGTCTGGACGGGTTACAAATAGAGGAATTGGACGAATATCAACGGCAAATGCTGCCCTACATTGATGTGCTCATTGATGGTAAGTTTATTCAAGAACAGGCGGACCCGAGCTTGTTTGGCGAGGGTTCGGCGATCAAGTGATTCATCCGATTAACGTCACAGGACCGCATCTAACATTTCTAGGCTATTCAGCGGCTGGGCTTATTCAGCGATTTAGATTTAGAGGCAAAAGTAGGGCGGGACAAAGTGCGGTGAATTTAAAAACATCAAACCCACGCACTTTTTCTTCTTAATACAGAATATGTTGATATTCTTCTAACATTTCTTTTCGGCCAAAACGCTGGTTGCACTTCACCGATATGTTTTTACGTAATACAGCATCGCCAAACGAGATTGACCGATACCAATACTTAACGGCAATTTGCCTTTCAATAATTCTGGTGCCAATCCATGCTGAGACGGTCTTCATCGCCGGTTGCTCACTTGTAAACGCAACGCCGCTTTCATCTACACGAATCCCCATAGAGGACAACTCAAAAGCTTTACCAAAGCTGGTCGTTTCCAACCAAGATCTCGCCGTTCGAAGCCTTTGTAGCCGTTTTTCTCAGACTCTGTTGTCAGTCATCGTAATCCGGTGCACGACCATCGTGTGGCTTTGCCGTCAGACAATTTACCGCCGATACCGACTACGAAAAACGGCGCCGTATTCTTTACAAATCGCATTTTCCCGCTCTTTTGCCGCTCATGTTTGGATAACGTTTCACGAGGGTCTTCGCTGTGAACGAAAGTAATGTGTTTTGGTAGTACGGACGGAATATCAAAACGGGCTTCTACCGCCAATTCTGTTAAAGCGAATCGCACGATAAATCGAGTTCACGGTTTCTTTTAAATAGCGCGAAATTGCGACGACCTTCCGGAATCACTTTCTCCCAGTCCCATGGTCCCACATACACGGGTGGGTCGCATCTAATGAATCTTCATCGGGACGCAATGCCTTCATGTGTACAAACAAAGCTTCGCTTCTTTAAAATGGAAAACGGGCTAATGTATGACGTTTCCATTTTTGCCGAAAGGTGAACCGCTATGACACCGCATTTGGAATTTGTTTCACATGCACTTGCACCACTTTTTCAATACCGGAAGGTTTGTAGCACCATTACCGACAGCTAAGAATCGGACCTTGAACTTTCGATGATGCCTAATTGCTCGATGAGGTTTTGAGTAAATGTATTTTTACAAAACTAATCTCTTGTTGTTGCCAAAAATAAATGTCTTTTTCATTGTTTTTACCCTATATTATTTAACGTTTCTACATGAATGCGGTAGATTCTCCCCATTCTTTCAGGGTTAATGCAACATAATTTAGCCAAATTAAAGAAATGTCATCATTATTTAAATAATATCTAAAAATAATATAATTATTTTAAGTTTTTAAAAACAAGGAGTGTGTTATGCACAATATCGATAATTTGAGATCAACAAAATATTGCGTGTATTAACCAAAGATGCCCGAACCCTTATGCAGAAATGGCGAAAAATTTTGGTGTAGCCCCGGCAACATTCATGTTCGGGTGGATGACGCCAGTCAGGCATTATTGAAGGGACAAAAGTGAAAATCAATGAACGCAAACTGGGTTATGATGTTTGCGGTTTCATTAACATTATTTTGAAATCGGCAAAAGATTATGACTAAAGTGATCAAAAAGCTAGAGGCCATTGATGAAGTAGTAGAAGCTATTACACCACATGCAATTATTCCATTTTTCATTAAAGTGCATGACACACACGATTGCCGAGACTGCATTTAGTCTTATCTGCTAAAAATTCAGTTAATACGATGAGATTCAATCCACAGAAACCTTAATTTCCATGCAGAATCCGATTTTTGCGTGATATTAAAACCGTACAAAGAACAAGAAAGGAGGATGTTATGTCAGAAGTCTTTCACCTTGGCTTAACAAAAGCCATGTTAGATGAGGGCTAAATTAGCCATTGTTCCGGGCGCACCGGGCGTGTGGAACGCATTACGCTTATTAGATCGCTTGAAAAATTTCCTCGCCTCCACCGCGAATTTACCTCTTGGCTCGGTTATATTGAGGAACACGCTGTGGTCGTATGTTCCACCGGTATTGGTGGCCCATCCGTTTCCATCGCGGTAGAAGAACTAGCCCAACTCGGTGTGCGTACTTTCTTACGTATCGGCACAGCCGGCGCCATCCAACCGCACATTAACGTCGGTGATTTATTAGTGACAACCGGTGCAGTGCGTCTTGATGGTGCCCAGCCGCCATTCGCCCCATTGGAATATCCGGCGGTGGCAAACTTTGAATGTACCGAAGCCCTTTACAAAGTCGCCAAGAAGAGGTCGAGCGATGCCGTCCATGTGGGTATCACGCTTCTTCCGACACCTTCTATCCGGGACAAGAACGTTACGACACCTACACCGGCAAAATTTACCGTCATTTTCAAGGTTCATTAAAACAATGGCAAGAATTAAACGTGATGAACTATGAAATGGAGTCTGCCACCTTGTTCACCATGTGCTCTGCCATGGGGTTGCGTGCTGGCATGATCGCGGGCGCTATCGTCAACCGCACCCAACAAGAAATCCCGAATGAGGCGACGATTCAATCCACGGAAGAAACCGCCATTCACGTAGTAGTGAAAGCGGCAGGCTTGTTAGTGTAATTTTATCGGCTTACTATGTAGAGATCTGCGGGGATCTTCTACATTTATTTATTTGAACGATACGCCTTATCCATCGCCATAATCACTTCACGCACCACTTTTTCTGCTCCTGTGGCTAAAATTCAAGAACATTTGAAACAGCGTTTGATCTTCAATTGACTAAATGACTAAATATAATATGGCAATATCAAATTTATATTCCTATAGGTTATAAAAATATTTCTTATTCTTTGTTTAATTTAATGAGAAAAATGTTTAAATTGTTCTTCATGACTATTTAGTTTTCCAAAAATAACTCATCAATTTTCTCAACTAACGGAACAGCTGTTTTTAATATTTCTTCTCCCTCAACATATAGCACTTTTTGCTCTGGTATCTCTTGGTGTTCTTTTCTTTCTACAAAATGCATGTTTTTCTAATAAACTCAATCATCTGAGATACCGTCATGACATCTATCTCAGAAGTTTTGAAATCATAACTTATGTAACTTCGTTCTCGTTTTTGTGATAGATAAGCAAGAGAAGCCAGAACAACAAATTGAGGTGTGTCAGATTTATTCTCTTCAGCTCCTTTTTATCATGAGGTGCCATTTATTGTACACCCTCATAAATAACAAAGCAGTTGATTTTCTGAGTCGTCTTTATATTTCGAGATAAACAAATAACAATTACCTATATCTAAGAAATTTTTAGGATAAATATGGACTGTGGAACGTCTGAAAAACGTGTTTTAAAAAGTCTAAATGTTGCTCATCTTCATTTCTAAGAATTACAATATGTTTTATATTTACACTTCCGTCCATGATTATCAATTATTTGATGACCGAAAAAGGATATCTCCAAAAGTGTCTCTGTCTTATCCCAAAATTCTAAAGGTTTTACAAGAGTAAGTTGATATTCCATGGGGAGGCATCCTTCAAGTTCCATCGTTCCATATGAACCCGTCTCGAATTTTTTCCGTTCAGTGTTATATTTTTAAATCGGTTTCCAGTGATACCATTTTTCAATATTTGCATAGTAATTCACGCATCTTCTTTTTGTGGTTTTTAATTTTTAAACTAAAGCTGAATTCATGATGACTCTCCTATTTTTGTAAGTACACATATTATATATTAGTTTATAATATTATCAACAAATTTCTAGTAGGAGTAGGGTGAGATTTTCTAACTGGGAAAAATCACTTTCTTCAGTAATTGAAGTTTGTTATAGTCACTTCTTTTATCGTTCGATGAGCCGTTTTAATAACTAAAACGCTACCCAAACCGACCGCACTTTGCCTCTATTTCCCGATACAAAACGAACTAAAAATATCGTGAGCAAATCATCAGAGGTAAACTGGCCGGTAATTTCATAAGGCATCTTGCACCATACGCAACTCTTCCGCCAACAATTCACCGGCATGGAATTGGGTTAATTGAATGTGTCCTGTCTCGTAAGTGTTGTGCCGCCTGTTCTAAGGCTTCCAAAGTGGCGACGGCGAGTCAGAATCCCCCTTCGATCGTTTGATACCCCATCGTTTTTAAAATGCTCGCGCAATAAATCCACGCCTTGCTGAGTTTTGCGGATAAATTGACGACCATATAACCGTCTTGCTCATATAAGCGTTCTGTTTCACCTATTAAATCCGCTGTTGCGAATAAAGGTAACCGGAATAGTGTTCAGTAATTTTTGCCAGAAATTCCGACCCGCATAGCTAAATCTTGCTCGCTATCACCGCTGTCTAGCATCAATAAAAATCCGATCTGCCTGTTCAATTTCATTCCATGCACGTGAAATACACAATGCGTTCCACCTCATCTGTCGCATCACGTCCCAACCCCGCGATATCAATAATATGCAATGGCATGCCATCTAAAGTGGATATGCTCACGCAACACATCTCGCGTAGTACCGGCAATGTCGGTGACAATGGCCGCTTCACGTCCGGCAAGGGCATTCAATAAACTGGATTTCCAGCGTTGGGGCGACCAGCAATCACCACTTTCATCCCTTCACGCAAAAATAGAACCTTGTTTTGCTTCGGCAGCAACTCTGATCCAACTGCAGATAATGCCATTCAAATGTCCTTCAATTTTTGCCATCGGCAAGAAAATCGATTCTTCATCCGGAAAATCAATCGCCGCCTCCACATAAGTACGCAACAAATGACGGAATCCACAAGCTGGTTCACTTTGTTGAAAACTCGCCTTTGCAACGATTTCAGGGCTGAACGTGCGTAGCCTGTTCGGAGCTGGCATCAATTAAATCGGCAATCGCTTCCGCTTGGGCTAAATCCAATTTATCGTTCAAAAATGCCTGCTCAGAAAACTCGCTGGGCGTGCCAACCGAACGCCATCAATAAAGCAAAATCCGTTTTAGCAATAAATCTAATACAACCTGTCCGCCGTGACCTTGAAGTTCAAGCACGTCTTCACCAGTAAAGGAATTTGGCCGCTGAAAATACAGTGCAACGCTTTGATCTCAACACGATGCCATCAGCATCTTTAAAGGGCAAATAATCTGCCATACGTGGTTTGGGGCACTTTCCTAATACCGCTTGTGCCACATCAGCGGCCTTGGGGCCTGATACACGTAAAATGCCAATACCGCCACGCCCCGGCGCAGTGGCTTGAGCAACGATTGTTTCTTTCATAACTCTCCTTTTAAAGGTGTCGATTTTTATCTCAATGTTTTTATATCAATTTTATCTCAATGCGTAAAATGCGAAGAAAATTGACCGCACTTTACCTTGTCTAAGTCCCTTTTCATACCAAATACGATTCACATAGAGCTGAATCTTACCGGAAGGCGTTTCTACGGTAATTTCGTCGTCTTCTTCTTTACCAATTAAGGCACGCGCCACTGGTGAATCAATGGAAATCCAGTTTTTCGCCGGATCAAATTCATCACAGCCCACAATACGATATTGTTTAACTTCGCCATCTTCGTTTTCTAGCTCTACCCACGCACCGAAAAACACTTTTCACTTCTTTGCTTAGAATAATCCACGATTTGTAGTACTTCCAACCGTTTTAGTGAGAAAGCGCACGGCGATCAATTTCCCGCAAGCGGCGTTTACCGTAAATATATTCCGCGTTTTCACTGCGATCGCCTAACGCAGCGGCATCAGATACGGCTTGGGTGACTTGTGGGCGTTCTTCTTTCCATAAAAATTTTAATTCCCGATCCAACACATTCCAGCCTTGTCGGGTAATGTAATTTGACTTTGCCATAATCCTGTCCTCAATTGCCGCAAAATTATACCGAAAAAGGAACAAACATTTTGAGCCTCTTGCGCAAAAACAGTATGCTATGCCTGTCATTCTTGAAAGAAGTACATATCATGTTAAATCAGCAGAATTAGCCAACTTATCGCACAAGAAGGTTAAATGTACGCGATAGTCAAATTCTGCCGCCATTCAATTATTAGACGATGGCAACACGATTCCTTTTATTGCCCGTTATCGTAAAGAAGCCACCGGCGGCTTAGATGATACACAACTACGTCATTTTGAAAACCCGCTTAATTTATTTACGCGAGTTGGAAGACCGTCGCCAAACCATTCTGAAATCCATTGAAGAACAAGGCAAATTAACGGATGAATTACGTGACAAAATCCAAGCACACACAGCAAAAACCGAGTTGGAAGATTTGTATTTGCCGTTTAAAACCAAAACGCCGTACTAAAGGTCAAATTGCCATTGAGGCGGGGCTTGAGCCATTAGCGGATTTACTTTTGGAATGAGCAAAAACATCGTCCGGAAACCACCGCACTTGATTATGTGAATGCGGAGAAAGGGTGGCGATGTTAAAGGCTGCATTAGACGGAGCTCGTTATATTTTGATGGAACGTTTTGCCGAAGATGCTGGATTATTGGCGAAAGTGCGTGATTATTTAAGCTAAAAATGCCTTGTTAGTTTCTAAAGTCCTTGAGAGTAAGGAAATAGAAGGGCGAAATTCCAAGATTATTTTTGACCACCAGGAATTGCTTTTAAAAATGTGCCATCTCATCGTGCTTTGGCGATGTTCCGTGGTCACGCAATGAAGGCATTTACAGTTAAGTTTGAATGCTGATCCAGAAGCGGAAGAGGGCAGTCGCCAAAGTTATGCGAAGAGATTATTCGTGATTATTTAGGTGTTCGTTTCCACCGGTCAGCCAGCGGATAAATGGCGTGAGCAAGTGATTGCTTGGAGCATGGAAAAATTAAAGTAGCCTTTGCACTCGGAAACGGAACTCATGGCGACCTTACGTGAGAAAAGCGGAAGATGAAGCCATTGATGCATGTGCCCGAAATCTGACCGCACTTTTAATGGCTGCTCCGGCGAGCGCCAAGAACACGATGGGGTTAGACCCGGGTCTGCGTACCGGTGAAAGTGGCCGTGGTAGATAACACCGGTAAACCATTGGCAACGGAGACCATTTATCCCCACACCGCAGATGGAGCGTGCGATGTTGTCTCATTTTCCAATTAATTAAACAACACAACGTGGAATTGATTGCTATCGGAAATGGGACGGCTCTCGTGAGACTGAACGTTTTGCCAAAGACGTGATTAAAGGAAATTAGAAGAAAATAAACCACAAACGGTTTAGCGTGGTGAGCGAAGCGGGCGCTTCCGTCTATTCCGCTTCCGAATTGGCGCGCAGGAATTTCCGGATTTGGACGTGTCCTTGCGTGTGCAGTGTCCATTGCCCGTCGTTTGCAGGATCCGTTGGCGGAATTGGTGAAAATCGAGCCTAAAGCCATTGGCGTAGGGGCAGTATCAACATGATGTGAATCAAAGCCAATTAGCGCGTAAATTGGATGCGGTGGTGGAAGTTGTGTAAACGCTGTTGCGTGGACTTTAAACACCGCCTCTGTGCCGTTATTGGCCCGTGTAGCGGGGATGACTAAAACGATAGCACAGAATATTGTGACATACCGTGATGAAAACGGGCGTTTTGACAGTCGCGAGCAACTGGAGTACCACGTTTAGGTCCGAAAGCCTGAGCAATGTGCCGGGTTTATGCGTATCGCTGCAGGCAACAATCCGTTAGATGCCTGTCGCGTACATCCGGAAAGCCTATCCTGTGGTAGAAAAAATTCTGCAAGCAACGGAACAACCGATTCAGGATTTAATGGGCAATGCAGGCTTAGTGCGCCAGCTTGATGCAAAAACACTACCGATGAGCAATTTGGTTTTGCCGACGGTGCAGGATATTTTTCAAAGAATTGGACCGGGACGCGACCCGCGCGGTGAATTTAAAACTGCCACCTTCGCTGAGGGCGTGGAAGAAATTACGGATTTAAAAGCTGGCATGATCTTAGAAGGTACGGTAACCAACGTGACCAATTTCGGTGCCTTTGTGGATATTGGCGTACACCAAGACGGCTTGGTTCATATTTCTTCCCTCAGCGATAAATTTCGTGGAAGATCCGCATCAAGTGGTGAAACCGGCGATGTCGTAAAAGTGAAAGTATTGAAGTGGATGTGGCGCGTCGTCGTATTGCATTAACCATGCGTTTAGATGAAAGTGCGGTGAAAAATGATGGCAAATCTGACCGCACTTTATCCGCAAAACCGCGTTCTGATAATGCCCGACAAGACCGTAGGCAATCCGCGAGCAAACATATGCGATGACAATGCCTTTGCAGATGCGCTGAAGAATTGAGAAGTAACGTCCCTAGACGGCAAGCAGGCTAATCAGTTGATTAGCCTGTTTTTATTATAGTCAGCCAAAGTCTGGCTATAAAACATACATATGCCTATGGAGCCAAATTTCAACATATAGGACGATTATTTAACCCCTCGTAGCGTGCAACTTGTTGCACGAATGATTAACCTCGATGCGTAATTCACGATTTCATGCGTAGCGTGCAACTTGTTGCACGAATGATTAACCTCGATGCGTAATTCACGATTTCATGCGTAGCGTGCAACTTGTTGCACGAATGATTAACCCTCGATGCGTAATTCACGATTTCATGCGTAGCGTGCATCTTGATGCACGACCAAATTACGCACGGAACGTTATTTAACGCTTTCGGGCATTCATGATTTCGTGCAACAAGTTGCACGCTACGATTCACTACAAAATAGTGATGAGAAATAAACACGGTGACCGGTTTTCCTACCAATCCCCTTGAGGCTTTTGTGATATAGGCCCTTAGAAGAGCCTAGAAACCGCACGTTTTACGTGCGGTTATTATTTGTGTGTTGGAGATAGGCATTACCTGATATTTTTGTTTTATCGCCAATATCAAAAATGCAACGGCATCCGCCATTTTTGAATGCTTAATAGCAAAATGAGAATACCGGTCACAAAGCATAATAAGTGTTTAACCAAGTAATATTGAATAATAAGGCAAACCATAAGATGGCAAAAATATCGGTTGTAGATTTAAGGCAAAAGACACGGAAACAGAAATATTCTTTATAACCCTAATCCGCCGAGGACCAAAATGCCGCACCGAGCGCCAGTTGCAGGAAAACCTAAAAACTTAGCAGAGCAACCCCTACCCACATGGCAAATTGAAAAATATGACGGAAGTTTTTCATATATAAATGCACGCAAAGCGGCACATAAGGTCGCTGCGATAAGCAAACCAAAAAGTGTGCTGTTGTGGGATACCAAGGCAGCATAAACAACATTGGAACGGCAAGGACAAAGCCTAACCGATAAATGATGACTGTTGTGTAATCCCAACCATCCATAGGCGATTTAATATGCGGATCAGCCATTTTTCTCCTTAATGTATCATTAACAAATTCGATTGAATGGGGCGTGACTCTAAAAGGGAAGAGGTTTCTCCCCAATCACCCAGCACGATGCGATGAAAGGTGCGGTGGAATTTCATGGTGTTTTGGCGATGCGTATGTCCGTGAATCATTTGCGTCACATGAAATTGCGCAAACATTTTTGCTGCACAAAAATCGGCATTTACATCCATGATTTCTGTCGATTTTAATTGTTTATCCCTGGCGGCTTTTAGCGCGAATTTTCTCTGCGATGTTTTAACCGCACTTTTAACGGTAAATGTAAGAACAGCCACTGGCGCCATTTTTGATGAACTTTTTGCGATAGTGTTGATATTTCACTCGTCCACGCAAAGGGTGTCGCCGTGGCATAAAGGGTGGGCGTGCCGTATAAAATCAATGACTTGATAAGTCGGCAGTAACGTCAGCCCGCACGCATTAGTAAATTTTTGCCAATCAAAAATCCCGGTTACCGTGCTGAAAATAGCATGGCGCCTTGTTCTGCCAGATGTCTGATGAGCTGTTGCACTTCGCTGATGAGATCGGATTGTTCATCATCACCAATCCAAAAATCAAATCAAATCGCCCAAAAATATAGAGTTTTTCTGCTTCTGGCGCTTGTTCTTGCATAAATTGACGAAACAGGGCTAATAAAGTGCGGTCGATTTTTCGGAGAGATGTAAATCCGCAATAAAATAGGTTTTTGCATAGAAATTCGATTAAGAAATTTTTGATTAGATTAGCACGATTTCATCGTTATGAATACACTTAACGGGCTAATTTCGTTATACTTACGCAAATTTTTAAGGGGCTTTATCATGCTAAAAATCACTGAATTTTCATCATTGTTATTTGTTGCATTCTTATTTGTATCCTCGGTACGCTTTATTCTTTCATTCGTTTCCGTAATCCGAGTAATGTGGGCATTTTTGCCCGTTGGTTTTGGCTCAGTTACATCCACTCTGGTTTGAAAGTGGAACATCGTTTCCCGGCGAATGTCGATAAAGTGGGTCGCTGCATTTATATCGGCAACCATCAAAATAACTACGATATGGTGACCATTTCTTACATGGTCATGCCTCGTACAGTGAGCGTCGGCAAGAAGAGTCTGATTTGGGTTGCCGTTTTTCGGTATTTTATATTGGGCAACCGGCAATATTTTTTTCTCGATCGTGATAACCGCTCTAAAGCGCATAACACCATGTCGGAATTGCCTCGTCGTATTAATGAAGATAACTCTGTCCATTTGGATGTTCCCGAAGGAACAGCGTAGTCGCGGGCGCGGGTTATTGCCATTTAAAACCGGAGCATTCCACGCGGCGATTGCCGCCGGCGTACCCATTGTGCCGGTCGTTTGCTCGACAACACACAATAAAATCGATTTAAACCGTTGGGATAATGGCACGGTGATTTGTGAAAATGCTGGAACCTATTGATGTGTCCGGCTACAGCCCGTGAAAATGTGCGCGAATTAGCGGAGTATTGCGCATGATGTGATGCAAAATCGCATCGTTGAATTGGACCGCGAAGTGGCGCAAAAAGCAATTGAACAGAAAAACGAGAATAAGCAGGCCTAAATGAAACATTGCTCCCGTCGTCAGCTGTTAAAAACAACCTTATGTTTCCACCGCACTTTTTAGTGTACCGGCGCCCTCTGCTGGCGGCAACACGCCCCGGCATTGACAATTCCGCCGCTGTTTGAGGCACGGCGAGGCAAGACCAATTTTTCTGAATATGCAAAATACCCAAGCACCGCTATTGCCCGGAAAACGCACCGAAGTGTGGGGCTTTAACGGCAGTTATTTAGGCCAACCATTAAAAATTAAGAAAGATGACTTTTTGCCAAACTGAATTGGAAAAATAATTTACCGCAATTTGTTGCGATGAATATCCAGGTTTGCAAGCCTCGAGCGAGTTGCTCGGCGGCATTGCGAAAAACTTACAAAAAGGCGAAACCTGGTCACCGATCATTTCCTATTACGCAAGCGCCGTCCACCTGCTGGTATCATGCCTGCACCCTTGCCAGCTCAGCGTATCAAACGTATCGTGGGTTAGTTGGATTATGGATTATCGAAGATAAAGAAAGTTTGAAATTGGGATTGCCACAAAAATATGGCGTGGACGACATTCCGTTGATTCTCCAAGATATGCAACTGAACGGTGAGGGCGCGCAACTCTTCCAACAAAAATCAAGGCAGTTTTGTCGGTGAGCGTTTGTTTGTTAATGGGTCAAGAAGCGCCTTATATCACGGTACCACGCGGCTTAGTGCGCTTCGTCTCCTTAACGCCTCGCTTTCCGCACCTATGAATTACGTTTTGATGACGAGCGGGAATTTACGCTCATTGCACAAGATCTCGGTTTCTTGCCGCAAGGTCAAAAACGCAATGTCGTTACACTCGCGCCAAGTGAGCGTGTGGAAATTTTGGTGGATTTAAATGACGGTGAAAAGGTGAGTCTCATTACCGGTAAAAACGCGGTATTTTAGATAACATCAGTCATTTCTTTGGTTCTGACGGCGAGTTAATTGATAATCGTATTTTAGAATTACGTCCGGAAGGCCTTGCCGGCGCCTTTTGAGAAAAAGAACAGACTTGGCAATTTAACACGGATGCGCCGAGTTTGCTGTCGGCTAACGTGCAACAAGAACGCACGTTTTATCTGGATACCAACAATGCCACAATAAACCAAAAACGCTTTGATCCGCGCCGCTTGGATGTTTCCGCAACACTCGGCAGCGTAGAACGCTGGCACCTCAGTGCCTCCTCTCCGGTCAGGTTTTAATATGGTCGGCGCAAAATTTATTGTCGAATCTATGAATGACAAGCCGTTAGCACAAAAACGAAATCGGCTGGAAAGATAGCGTACTCATCACGGAAACCTATCTCTTTTAGTGAAATTTGAAAATACGTCCTCTAATAATCATCCGTTCACGCTTCGCGCGTCTGATTTAATGTTGGCAGACAAAGGCTGTATGGGATTGATGTTGGTTCAGCAGTAGTAGCGGAGGGATTTCTCATCATGATTAAGGATGTTTTCTTTACATTTTCTTTTACACTATAAAGAGACTTCATTCTTTGAAATTGATATGCTATAGTCTGGCCAGCTTTTGATGTTTTACGCCAAGCAAATGGTCGATAGCCTGCATAGTTTCCTGCATTCAGTGTATCATCGTATCTTCTTTCTCATGTACTTAGAGGATCCACATATGAAGAAATTCACTATTGTAAAGTTTCAGTTTAACGGCATTAGCCGCATTCCCATTAGCTGCTTGTGGAAGCAGTGGCGGTAGCAGTGATAATACCGCTGCACCAAGCAATGAACAAAACACAGATGCACGCCATCTAAAAACCAATCAGCCAACACCGAATTCAACTGAGGCAAATCAAAAATCAAACATTTACAGGTTCAGCTTTTGTTATCTCTGAACAAGATGACAAGGTTCAAGTCAAAATGTTAAATTCAACGACGCAAATATAAATCAATTAGAGGTTGATGGCAAAAGATTACACTTACTCACCCTGGTATTTATTCAGGTGGCTGGCAACGTATAGGATCAAATAATACAGCTGTATGTTGTGGTAGAAGTATCAAAATGTCCCGTATGGGCGTATCTTTTAAGCAATGGTCCGACTGAGGACGATATTCTGTTCTATAATGGTGCATTCCAACCCAAAATATGCCTGTAACCGGTTTGGCGTCGTATAAAGGCGATAGCATTATTTTAGGGCAGAATGATATGAGCTGATGATTACTGATGAGAGATGTAGAAGGTCAATCTTCTTTTGATGTTAATTTTTGGTGCGAAGACACTAAGCGGTTCTATTACAGCTAACAATGTACCAAACCATTAATATTAGTGCGAATATTTCCGGTAATAGCTTTGAGGGTGCGGCTAAATCGACAAAATTGACTGATAGGCGCAGTTGAAGGTAAGTTTTATGGAAATGACGCGACTAGAATTAGGTGGCTTGGCAAAAAGCAAATGATAATTCATGGGGCGCCGGTTTTGTCGGTAAGAAACAGTAATCTCCCGAGTGAACAATAAAGCAAAGCCATGTGCTTGCCTTTTATTTATTGAATATATGGTTAAAAACGATATGATGAAATTACCCTTATCTTTTGGAATTGCGATTGGCGTATTCGTGTCTGCTTCAGCAGCGGCAGAGATTGCTGCACCAAAGACGCATCGCCTGAAGAACATTTAAAAGCTGGCGAGCCCTCAATTGCCTCAAAATGACGTTGTAGAGACCTCCACTTCAAAAGAACATACCCTATCTATTACAAAAAGAAGAACTTGCCAAACGACCGGATTTGATTATCCGTGGCCTGATTCCGGCATTGCTACAAAGCCATGCGGAGGCAGTGGCATTGTTGTTACCCTATATACAAAAATTTGCCACAACAAGATCCTTTTTGGTGGCTTGGGGGCGAGGCTATGATGGCAACGCATCAAGGGAATTATGCCTCAGCGGTGCAGCAATATCGTGAATTATTTGCAAAACATCCTGAAGTTTTACCATTGCGTTATCAATTAGCCCATGCGTTATTTTTTTGAATAACGATAATGAAGCGAAAGATCAGTTCCAAAAACTTCGTGCGGAAGTCAATGATGCCTCATCGCAGCAAATGATCGATCAGTATTTGACGGCAATTAACCAACGAGGATCAGTGGAAAATCAACGGTGGCATCAGTTTTTAAACGAATCCAATATTAATAATGCGCCCAAAAGCCGGCACCGTATTGGTGCGTGGAAAGCTTGGGAGCGAGAACAGGCGCATGGGCTGTCTTATTATATGGGAGCTGAAAAAAGAAATGGTCGTTGCCTCATCAGTTTTTGCAAAACTGGTGTTAGATGGACAAAGGCAAATATTATTGGGATAACAAAAAATATAACGAATTTAATGCCCGAATCGGTGCAGGCCTGGGTTATCAAACGGCAAATACTGAACTTGCCTTAGTGCCTTTCACAGAACGACGTTGGTATTCCGGTGGATCTTCCGGCAGTGATGCCATGAAACAATATTCTAAAAATTCCGGTGTGCGTGTTGATGTGACTCATTGGCTCAATAAATCATGGCAAATTTCGACCGCACTTGAATATGGTGAAAGCAGCGTTATGCCACGCGTAAACATTTAAATGGCAATAATTATTTGTGGTCGAATACGCTCTTATTTTTACCTTTACAGCGGACAATATTGGTATATCGGTGCGGATTATAATCGAGAAAATACACGTGATCGTGATAACGCCTATCAGCGTAAAAACGTGCGTTTAGGTTGGGTGCAAGAATGGCCGTTGGGCATTTCCAGTCGTCTTTCTGTTGCCTATGCAAGACGAGCGTATAAAGGGGAAGATTTACTTGGTATTCGTCAAAAAAACAAGGAATATCAAACCAATGTCACTTTTATGGCATCGTAACGTGTATTTCTGGGGCATTACGCCGAAAATCACCTGGTCGTACCAAAAAATGACAGCAATCATCCGTTTTATCGCTATGATAAAAATCGGATTTATTTAGAAATGAGCTAAAACGTTTTAATCATGGATTGAGGCAACGTATCGCTGACATTACAACAACGCTATCAACAAGCAACGAAAGAAGCCCGCTGGGCATTGGCTTAACCCTGCTTTATGTAATTGGTTGGTGCTTATGTGCTTATTTGCCGAAAAGGCGACAGCAAAGGGACGATGGTTTTCCTCTGTGGTTTGAACTAGCCTGTATTTACCCGCCGATTTCTGTTTATTGTGGTGGCGTATTGGCTGATTAAAATTGTGTTTCAGGATATTCCGCTGGATGTGGAAGAGAAAAACAACATTCGACAACGGAGCGTCACCAATGAACCTAGGGTTATTTTTCCGCTCATCATTTATTTAGCCTTTGTATTTGGTGCGGCGATTTATGCGTATGTTAAACGCCAAAAAGGCGGGAGATTTTCTTCCGAATACTATGTCGGTAACCGTTCTATGACGGGCTTTCGTGCTCGCTATGACGACAGCCTCCACCCTATGCCAGTGCCAGTTCCTTTATTGGCGGTCCCCGGTGCGGCGTATAAATACGGCTTAGGTTGAGTCTTGCTTGCTATGATCAAGTGCCTGCGGTGTGGTTGGCTCTGGGTGCGTTAGGAAAAAATTTGCTTTGCTTTCACGCGAAACCAATGCCTTGACCATCAATGATTTATTACTTTATCGCTATAAAAACAAATATTTAGTGTGGATTGCTCGTAGTTGCGTTGTTGATCGCGTTCTTTGCGGCGATGACCGTGCAATTTATCGGTGGCGCCCGTTTGTTGGAAAACGACCATCGGCATTCCTTACACTCAAGCCTTATTAATTTTCGCTTTAACCGTGGGGATTTATACCTTCATCGGTGGTTTCCGCGCAGTGGTGTTGACGGACACGATCCAAGGTACCGTGATGATTCTCGGCACGATTGTGTTATTGGTCGGTGATTTATCAGGTCGGCGGCGTGGAAAGTGCGGTCAAAAATTAACTGAAATTGACCCAAGCCTCGTCAGCCCGTACGGACCGAATGAGATGTTGGATTTCCAATTTGATGGCGTCTCTTCTGGATTTTTGGTTTGCTTCGGTGTGGTTGGCTTGCCGCACACAGCCGTGCGTTGCATGGCGTTTAAAGACAGCAAAGCCCCTGCACAACAGGCATGCTGATCGGCACGATCGTGCTGACGATTATCATGTTCGGTATGCACTTGGCGGGCGCATTGGGGACGCGCCATCGTGCCGGATTTAACGGTATCGGACAAGGTGATTCCAAGCCTGATAGTTTGCAGTGTTACCACCGATTGTGGCGGGATTTTTCCTCGCAGCACCAATGTCGGCGATTATGTCCACGGTGGATGCACAACTGATTCAATCGTCTTCTATTTTTGTGAAAAGACTTGTATTTGGCGGCAAAACCGCAGGCAGTGCAAAATCAAAAACGGATTGGTCGAATTTCCTCCGTTATTACGTTAATTTTGACCGCACTTTTTAATTTTCGCCTCTCTCAATCCGCCGGATATGATCATTTGGCTGAACCTGTTTGCCTTTGGTGGACTTGAAGCTCGCATTTTTGTGGGTTATTGTTCTTGGACTTTACTGGGACAAAGCCAATGCTTACGGTGCAGTTAGCTCCATGTTGGTTGGCTTGGTTTCGTTTATTTTATTTACCCAATTTGGTATTAAACTCTTTTGGCTTCAACCCGATTGTGCCAGTCGTCGTCTTCGGCTTAGCGGCATTTTTGATGGGGAATAAAATCGAGAGAAGCGCTCTCAAAGTGCAGGTGAAAATGAGCAGGGTAAAATACATGAAAAAATCGATCAAAAAGCTTGAAAATGCTTACCGCTTGTTTTGAAACGAATGATATTCAGCAAATTGAAGTCGGGAACAACACGGGATTGCAGCAAATTCACCGCTATTTATTTCAAGATTTGTATGATTTTTGCCGGCGTGATTCGAGAACAAAATATTTCCAAAGGCAATTTTCGTTTTGCTAATTCGTTGTATTTAAAAACAGCCTTTAGAGCAAAATTGAGCAAATGCCGGAAACGACATTTGAAGAGATTATTAATAAATATGTTGAAATGAATATTGCCCATCCGTTTTTGAAGGCAATGGTCGTTCAACAAGGATTTGGTTGGATTTAATCTTTAAGAAAAATTTTGAGCAAAGTAGTGAACTGGCAAAATGTCGATAAAACCTTGTATTTGCAGGCAATGGAGCGTAGTCCGATTAATGATTTAGAAATCCGTTTTTATTGCAAAAATAATTTAACGGATGATGTGGATAATCGTGAAATTATTTTAAAGGTATCGAACAATCCTACTATTATGAAGGGTTATGAAAAAGAATAAAGGATAAACACATGGCTTGGATTCAAATTCGCCTCAAACAGCACTAACGAAAAAGGCAGAGCAATCAGTGATTTTTAGAAGAAATCGGATCGGTGTCGGTCACCTTTGATGGACAGCCAAGACACGCCGATTTTTGAGCCGTTGTCAGGGAAACTCGTTTGTGAGGGCAACACGGACGTGATTGCTTTGTTTGATGCGGAAACCGATATGAATGTCGTCGTGGATGCACTTAAACAGGCGAAAGCATGTGGATGAACATACCGCCTATAAAATCGAACAAATCGAAGACAAAGACTGGGAGCGCGAGTGGATGGATAATTTCCACCCAATGCAATTTGGCAAGCGCTTTGTGGATTTGCCCAAGCTGGCGTGATGTACCGGATCCGAAATGCCGTGAACGTGATGTTGGATCCCGGAGCTTGGCGTTATTCGGGAACGCACCCGACCACCGCCCTTTGTTTAGAATGGCTCGATAGTTTAGATTTAAAAAGATAAAACGGTGATCGACTTTGGTTGTGGTTCCGGCATTTTAGCCATTGCGGCATTGAAGCTGGGCGCAAAAAGTGCAGTGGGTATTGATATTGATCCGCAAGCGATTTTAGCCAGCCGCAAACAATGCGGAAACAAAATGGGTGTGGCGGATCGTTTGCAACTGTTTTTATCCGATGCAAAAACCGTCAGACTTGAAAGCCGATGTGGTGGTGGCGAATATTCTGGCGGGGCCGTTAAAGGAGCTTTACCGGTGATTAGCCAGTGGTGAAAGTCCCAACGGAGATTTAGGCTTGTCGGGCATTTTAGCTACACAAGCACAATCCGTGTACGATGCCTACGCCGAGCGTTTTTACACTGGAGCCGGTGGCAGAACGTGAAGAGTGGTGTCGAATTACCGGTAAGTTAAAGGCATAACGCGCAATAAACCTCCAAAGTATGATAGAAAAAGTGCGGTGGAAAAATATCACGTTTTTCACCGCACTTGGTTCTGAGAGGCTAGTAGCCGCTTTCCTGAAAATTCGGTAAGAATGAGGCCTGCTGAATCCGTTTGACGCGGGTCTCAATACTGCCCGTCTGCATAGAGTTCGATTTCCGCCAACCCGGTTGAAGCGTATCGAGTGTGAACGCTGTTGCAATCCGGTTTAAATTGCACACAGGTGGAAAGGCGTAGCCATGACGCGGTAGCCATGCCAGTGCTATCTGCCTGTTGATGAATATGACCATATAATAGGGCTTTAACGCGTGGAAATGGCGCTAACACGCTGGCTAATTCATGAGGATTGCGCAAATTATGCTGATCCAACCAAGCCGATCGAGTTGACAGCAAATGGTGATGCAACACAACAAGGGCATAGCGTTGAGGGTGCGCCTCTAACTTTGTTTTTAACCATGCCAGTGTTTCCGGTTCAAGTTGACCGTGCGGCACGCCCTGTACTAGCTATCTAATAATAGATTTGCCAATGTTCTCCTAATAAGAGGTGCTTTCCGGCATTGACGTTGCCTTGGGTGAGATGCTCAACCATTTTAGGGCTGAAAAGTCATGATTTCCCGGAATCCAAAACACCATTTTTTCTAGCGATTTTACATTGTCGCAAAAGCGTAAATAACCTTCATCACTGCCGTCTTGTACCAAATCCCTCGTCAGCACGAGATCATAGGCATAGTGAGCATTGTTGGATCTCAGTGAGTACTTGCGAAAAACTGACTTGTGTATTAATTTCCCAACAATTCCCCGTTGATGTCCTTGAATAAATGAGGATCCGTAATTTGTATAATACGAAAGACCTCTTGTTGGGCGTGATATTGATAGGTATTTAACAAAGTAAACTCCTCATATTAACTGCGCCTAAATGGCTATGAGCTGTCTAAACGCATGGAGTTATCGCCATTGCGTTTTCAGTTGAGGATAATTTAACGCTAACCATTGAAAGCCCCATAACGGCAATGCCATTATCAATTTTGCCTTCACAAACCCATTGATAGGCAGTTTCTCGACTGACGACATGAACGCGAATATCTTCATTTTTCTTCCGCCAAACCATGCAAAACCGCCAACTTGGGTGCTGTCCACTTTGCCGACAAATAAATGAATCGTTCTAGTACGCCTCCCGGACTATCCCAAACGCTGAGGCAGTGTTGTAGATGGGTGATTTTTCGCACCGGCTTCTTCTTCGCTTTCTCTTAACGCGACGGATTCCGGCGTTTCGCCTTCTTCTACCATGCCGGCAATCAATTCTAGTAGCCAAGCGACTGGTTTTGAGTGTCGGATCATAAGCCCCAATGCGCACTTGTTCTACTAAAACGACATTATCCAATACCGGATCATAGCGATGACGGCAGACGCTGCGCCTTTGATTAATAACTCACGGGTCACCACACCGCTCCAGCCACCGGCAAAAAGTTTATGTTTAAATTTCACTTTATTTAGTTTAAAAACCGCGATAAACTGTTTCATCCTCTAAAATCTCAATATCCTGTTGAGTAAATTGTTTGAAACGGATACATCTTTCTCTCCTAAATGTTTGCCGGCAGTTAGGATACTTTCATTCTTCCTATGGAATTTTGGCTAAAATTTTCGGATCTTTTGAAGTTGGTCACAAAACTGGGGAGGCGGAGAGCAACGAAAAACCATGGTATGGCGTAATGAGCACGTTGCTCTCCCAACGTAAGAATGAGGTGAAATTATTTTTCTTCTTGCGTGATTTTTAACCCAACGCTCAATGAGGCGTTTGCTTTTCTGCATCAGCGCAAAGCGGATGAAGTCAATATCCAATAACTTCAGTTTTGTTGGATCGCTGGCTTTCGGGGATGCCTTAGCGTGAATGTTCGTTGGAATTTGATAAGAATCGGATTCGCGCCATGGAATTTCTTGCGCTTCTGCATCGAGGACGAAATCCACGAAGTGTTTGGCATTTTCAAGATTGCGTGCACCCTTGATAATGCTGACCGCACCCAGTGTGTAGCCCACGCCTTCACAAGGCAAAATGCCTTTTACCGGTGCGCCTTTGTCTTTTTCACGCACATAACTATGCATAAAGGAAACATCCACACTCACTTCACCGGTGGATAAATTACCGGTGGCTAAACCGCTCTTGGAATATTGCGCCACGTTCGAATTGAGTTTTTCAAGTAATCAAACGCTTTTTCTTCGCCCCAAAAGCTGCACTAATGTCGTCAGAAAAAGAATAGCCGGTGCCGGATACGCGGGGATCGGCATATTGAATTTGATTTTTGAATTCTGGCTTTGAGTAAATCGGCGAAAAGCATTTCGGTTCCGGAATATTGAGCTGTTTTAACTCTGTATTCACGCCGATGGCAACTTCCATTAAATAGATAATTGACGTGTAGTCGCCTCGTTCATCCATTAATGAACTGTGGCATGATGTCTTTTTGTAATGGGGAGCGATAAACCGCCAGCAAGCCTTGATCAGCGGCTTGTAAGTGCGGTTCAAAGGTGCCGCCAAACCACACATCTGCCTGAGGATTGTCTTTTTCCGCTTTGATTTTACCGAGTACGGTTCCGGTGCTATTGCGTACAAATTGGGTGTCAACATGATATTTTTCGGCAAAGCGTTTTGTGACTTTTTCACAGGTGACATTTTGCACGCTGCAATACACGGTGAGTTTGCCTTCCGCTTGGGCGTTTTGTGTATAAAACAGCATTGGAAGCAAGCAAAGTGCAGTGGTTTTTTAAGGTCGTTTTTAAAAGGGAATCATTTTTAGCAAGCTATGGTCATTGATCCAATCCTTGATGAGATTGAAAAACAAAACCAGCTAACAACTCAACGGGGGAAATCGGCTGAAAGACACCATAGAAGCAGAGTGAAGTGCATTAGTTTCCTACGTCAGTGCTAACTGTATCAGGTTCACGGGTATTTCTCAGCTTCGTTATTTAAGCAGAACGAAGCACCCCGACTAACGCGCACTACTATAAAATGTTACTTCGTGTTTTGTAAATGTTTTTGTTATTTTTCATCTTGTTGTTTTTCTGAATTTTCCTTTTCTTTTTTGCTGGAGGCAGCCTATGTCTTAACAGACTGTCTCAACAGACCGCGATTCATCACGATAAATTCACAGAGACAATGTGTGAATTATGCACAATCTTAAGCCAGATGCGATTATTTTTAAATTTTAAACTTGCAATTTATTTTGAAAAATCGAGTAGATTAGCCCACCTCAATCGCGGGGTGGAGCAGCTTGGTAGCTCGTCGGGCTCTATAACCCGAAGGTCGTCGGTTCAAATCCGGCCCCCGCAACCATTTTTCATGATGTAACTTCTTTTTAAGACCTGTTTTGATCTTTTCAAAAACAGGTTTTTCTTTTCGTCTTTATATGGACTGGCGTGAGTGAATAATCTTCTTGCTCACGCCACTCAATTATCAACTATACATCGCCTCAATCTGTGTTTGATAGCGCTGCAGAATGACTTTTCGGCGTAGTTTTTAAGGTAGGGGTAATTTCTTCCAGTTGCGTGCTGAATGCCTGAGGGCAACAATGGGTAAACCGCCTTTTGATTTGTTCCCAACCCGGCAAGTTCTTTTTGTAACTCGTTGATTCGCTGTTCTAGCATTTGCAAAATCTCGGAATGTTTGAGCAATTCCAACCGATCTTGATATTTGATGTTGACCTGTTTGGCGTATTCCTCAAGGGCGGCGTAGCAAGGCACGATAAGGGCGGAGACGTATTTTTGGCATCAGCAATGACCGCGATTTGTTCAATGAATTTGTCTTTGCCGATTTGCTTTTCCAACACTTGCGGTGCGATGTATTTGCCGTTGGATGTTTTTCATTAATTCTTTAATGCGGTCGGTGATGTATAAATTGCCCCTCAGCATCAAATTCGCCTGCATCACCGGTTTTTAAAAACCGTCTGCAGTGAAAAGCATCGGCGGTTTCTTGTGGTGTAATACCCTTTCATCACCATGCCACCACGTGCGAGAATCTCGTTATTTTCGCCAATTTTGACTTCTGCGCCCGGCATTAAAGCGACCGATGGAATTGGCGTTAAAGTGGAGATCATCCCAACAGGAAACCGTCGCGGTGGTTTCTGTCATGCCGTAACCCAGCTTTAATGTTTAAACCGATACTGTGGAAAAATAAACCCGATCGCCGGTTCTAATTTTCGGCACCGCCGCAGGCATCATGCGAATGCGTCCGCCAAGTAGCGCTCGTAATTTGCCAAGTACCAGCTTGTTGGCGAGGGCATACTGTTGTTTTAACAAAAAGCCGATTTTTGTCCTTTGGGCAAGGGCATCAAAATGTTGACGTCCGACTGCCATCGCCCAATGGAAAATCCATTGGCGTAGCTTGGGAGCGTTGTGCACTTTTATCTAAAAATAGCCGTATAAATTTTTTCGTAAAAACGCGGCACAGCACACATTAAGGTTGGTCGAATCTCTGCTAAAGCCGACCGCACTTGATTGGTATCTTCAATGTAACAGTTGGTCGCGCCGCGATGGAGTACATAAGCCACAAGCGCGTTCAAAAATATGCGATAACGGGTAAGAAGGAAAGAGATACATCGGTATCATCTACTTTTCAGCGTCTGATCGTGCGCATGGAGTTGGTGCGCTAAATTGGCGTAATCCAACATCACGCCTTTCGGTTCACCGGTGGTGCCCGAGGTGTAAATTAGCGTAAACAAATCCTCCAAGCATTTGCCATCCAATCGCTGTTGTAATTCCGCCTGATATTGCTCATCTGCCATCTCAATAAAGTCTTGCCAATGGCGGGCTTTGGCGTGTTCATGCAAATGGATTGTGCTTTTCATCGCCACGATTTTTCCAGTTTCGGGCATTCATCGACGATCTCTAACACTTGATCATATTGTTCTTGGTCGCCCACGAAAAGTGATCTTTCATCTCCGCATTGTTAATAATAAATTGGGCTTGTTTGGCGGTGTTCGTGGCATAAATCGGCACGGTGACGGCGCGCACTTGCAATGTACCGATGTCGGTGATCGTCCAACGTGGCATATTGTGTGAAAAAATACCGATTTTATCTTGAATATCAATATGATTTGCTAATAGCGCTAAGGAAATTTGGTCAATTTGTTGTTGAAATTCTGACCAAAGAAATAGACAACCAGTTGTTGTCTTTGAGTAACGAAGTGCGGTGCGATTTGCTAACGTTTTTGCTAGACTACGCACACGGTGAATGAAAATGAAAAATTGAGATCCATGGTTAAAAATCCAAAGTCAGCTAACAGTTGTGCGCTAATATAGCGGATTGAGGCGCAAAACTCTAGCCATAAAAACAATGAATAGACACTACACGGCAAAGCCTGTTTATTGATGCAATGATCTTGCTTTTAGAACGACAAAGTGCGGTGAAAAATAAGCGTTTTTCTGTTGCAGAAAAAGCAACATGGATTCTCTAAAATCGTTCAGACGGAATCTGAAAAGGAACGGTTTAAACTACCATTGGAAGCGATAGACAACTTGTACGCCAAAGGGTTGTTTGATGTGTTTGCCGTCGGCGCGATTCACTTCTAAACCAATGCGGTGATTGCCCAAACCTGCATTAAAAACCGACCGCACTGGCAAAACGACCGCGATAACTTTCGACATTGAGCTGGTACCATGGTAGTTGATGTCGCTATGATGATTTCGCGTTCGTGATCTGCATTCGCTTCGGCATAAGGTTGAAGTTTCCATCCTCGGCTTTAATTCGGAAGGTTTTCGCAAGACGTAATCCGACACGAGAAGACACGGCTGAGAGGCTATCTTCTTTTTCTTTACCGTTAATATGCATCAAGCCAATTGCGCTTGTGGGGTCACGGTCCATGCACCGGCTAATTGGAATTGTTTGCCGATTTCACTGCTTAACGTGTAAGCGTTATAACAGCTGTTTTCCGTATGATTCGAGTCAGCGGTTAAGCGACTATATTGCGCGATGGTATCTAAATAGACACCATTGTCAGCCATGTAAGTCCCGTAAACCCCAATGGCTTCTCCTTTTCACTCTTTTCCGTTGCCGTAATGATTATTGAAGTCAATATTGGCTTGGCTGTGTCCGACAAATCCGCCTAAACGCACCTTATCCGTTACTGCTGCATTCGCACCGATTTGTAAGCTATGCTATGTTTTGCTTAAAGCCGGAAGTTTGACTTTCACCCGTTGAAAGTGCGGTGAGTTTTGATGTGAATTGACGTTTCTCACCCAAATATTGCCTTTTTCAACAGTTCTGATTTCACCTAAACGTTGGTGAATGCCGTTCAATTCATTTTTCGACCATCAGTAATTCCGCTTGGCGAAGAGACACTTGTGCGTTTGCGCTATCAAGTAGTTGTGCTGTCGCCGGTAAGGATGGTGTAATATTTGGCTGTGGCTGTGGCTGTGGCTGTGGCTGTGGCTGTGGCCTGTGGCCTGTGGCTGTGGCTGGGCCTGAGCCTGTGGCTGTGGCCTGTGGCTGGGCTGGCTGTGGCTGTGGCTGTGGCCTGTGGCTGTGGCTGTGGCTGGGGCCTGGGCTGTGGCTGTGGCTGTGGCTGTGGCTGGGCTGTGGCTGCTGGCTGATGGCTGTGCCTGCTGGCTGTGGCTGTGGCTGTGGCTGTGTCTGCGGTGTGACAACGCTTTGTGAGTGCGCTAACATCCCAATTTTTCCTTCAGGCGTTAAGAAATATTTATAAGCACCGAGCGCCACATAACCATTGGCATTCGCTAGAGTGAAATTTTTGCATTTACCGCTGATTGGTTTCAACTAAGGTCACTTTACCGTTTGCCACATGCGCGCCGTGATCGGTCACATTTTGAGTTATGATCCCTTCGCGTTTCCTTTCACGATGATTTTATCGGCTTTGTTTTCAGCGATATGGTGTTGAGATCAAAGTGGTGGAGCCAGTGAAGATCTCCTTTAATCGTTAACGTTTTATATTCCGATGTCGGTTCAAATTTGACCGTTGAATTTTGCGTATTCAAGTGATGAAGAATACTTGATTGATTAAAAACGCCACTGGCTGTTTGCTAATGTGACGTTTACTTCAGTGTTTGCCGGTTTTTGTGGATTTTCAATAATTGCACCACTCAGTTTGGAGTTGTTATCCAGCAAGCAGTTGTACATGGAACGTGGCTTTTATGTGGCAATGTCTTCCTCGTCTTCCTCAAATGGGAAATTCGGATCATTGATGGAAACAAGCGCTTTTAGTGGCATTTAATTCCGGTGTTATGTAAGTTCAGGGTGATTGTGCGTTCTTGACCGAGTGCCCCAAAAATCAATCCATAACCGGCTTTAATGTTAGAATCAGTTAAGTTAACCGTTGGTGAACCACCTTCATCGATTTCCATGAAGGTACTTTTTATCGTTTAACGAGGCGTTTAACTTTTTAGCGTTAACACTTTGCGTGTTGAGGAGATCAGAGTCAATATTAAGAACAGATTGCAAATCCTGATTGCCGTTAACGGTCACGTTCTCGATGTTCTCACACTGTCTTTTTCGTTAAGTGCATATGCGGTGTTATACCATTCATCGTAATTTTGATGATTCGAAGAATTAATGATCGATGCTTGTCTCGATTCAATTGCATTTGAACCATCATTATTGAGCTCAATATCTGCTTGTGTATTGATGGTGGTTGAATGATAGGAGCGAATTGCAGCATTGCCGTCAAAGTCACCGTAAGCATCAGGGATCTTGTGAATTTGAGAGAAGTTTTTGGTCAACAATGAGTTTGACACCTTTTTCTAAATTTGCTGTTGTGCCATCTGCACCAAGTAATTGGCTAGACGCATAATCCTCTTTGAGTGTTGCTTTAACGCCCGATTTTAAGGTGATAACATTCCTTGTGCTGTTGTATCATAAAACACTAAACAAAAATCCGTTAATTGACTAGGTTGACCTAGGGAGCGATCAGCGCCATTTCGTGTTTTTGCTTTGTTTTTGGTAATTTCCTGCTTCAACGGTGATATTTAGCGCATTTTTGTATGCCGTCGGTGCTTTGTTGATGTCCCATTCGTTGTTAGGTCCATGGGTATATACACAACCGGCTGGCGTATTGCAAGTGAGGTCCACCGCCCATGCTGAGTGGGCTGAAAAACTTAATGCTGCTGCCACCAAACTTAACCGAAAAAGAGTGCGGTGTGTTTTCTGGTGTTTTTTCATCTTCGTTCCTTTTTCGTGATTAATCAAGAAACACGTGTATTTTTATGACTCTCAGCGCTAAAAATATCACGTTTAATTTGTCGGCAAATTCTACTAAAAATGCCCCTTTTAGCTCAAGAACAAGTTATTTTCTGATTGCAGCATTTAATGATCTTAATCAATTTTTATGCTATGATTTTCCCGTTTTTAAAACATGAATTTACTCAAACAAAAGGAAAAAATTATGGCTTATACTTTTACCTGAATTAGGTTAGCGCCTATGACGCATTAGAACCTCATTTTGATGCGCAAACCATGGAACCACCACACTAAAACACCACCGCAAGCGTATGTCAACAATGCTAACGCTGTGTTAGAAAACTCCTGAATTACAAGAACTTGCCAGCGGTTGCCTGGTAAATTATTGGCACACTTACATGACGTTGCACCGGAAAAACGCCCGGCGTTACGTAACAACGCAGGTGGCCACTTAAATCACAGTTTATTCTGGAAAAGTTTGAAAAGGCACTACGTCTACAAGGCGCATTAAAAGACGCCATTGAACGTGATTTTGGTTCCGTTGAAAACTTCAAAGCGGAATTTGAAAAAGCGGCAGCGACCCGTTTTGGTTCCGGTTGGGCATGGTTAGTGTTAGAAAACGGCAAACTGCGTGGTGGTCTCTACAGCAAACCAAGACAACCCAATTATGGGGAAAAGAATTTGCCGGTTGTTCAGGCACACCAATCTTCGGTTTAGACGTTTGGGAACACGCTTACCATTTGAAATTCAAAACCGTCGTCCGGACTACATCAAAGAATTCTGGAATGTATTGAACTGGGATTTTGCGAGACGAACGTTTTGAAAAAGCATTAGCCGGTGTTCACCGTAATTTTAAGTCAGCCTCATGTCGTCATCTACACAGAAATTGTGTAGATGACGTTTGGGATCGTCCACTGCGTAACCTTGCGGTGGCAACAAGCTCCCCATCTAAATAAGCACCATCGCCTCTACAGTGTTAAACGCCCGTCCACAAACCATTTTTATCACTAAGGATAAAACCGAATTTCTTGTGTTTTACCGTTCTTCAATGTCTGTGATGTCATCATCAGGGAAAAATCGCACTGGCATGTAATACAATGGCGCCGCCGTCCACTTTTCATTCACAAAATGAATGGTCATGCCGTGTTCTGTTTTCACCGGCGTCTATGGCACGTTGGTAAGTATGCAACCCTGCTATTTTGGCAATAAGGAAGGGTGAATGTTGAGAATTTTTCCCTGCAAAGCGTCGGGTGAATTCTGCGCTCAGAATTTTCATGTAGCCGGCAAGCACAATTAAATCCGCACCGCGATTGTCGATTTCATCACCAATATGGCGATCCATGGCGAGGTTATCGGCATAATCACAACGCAAAAAGTGCGGTGAAAAATACCCGCACTCTGGGCGCGCTGCGATCCAAAGGCATCTGCTTGATTGCTGAATACACCGACGATTTCGGCGTTGATATAGCGCGACTCGGCAAGCATCAATGATAGCCTGTAAATTCGCGCCATAACCAGAAATGAGAACAACGATTTTCTTCATTAACGAATAACAACTTGTTCTTTATCGTCTTGGGCAAGATGTTGAATTTTCACCGATGACCCACGCTTTTTCGCCCAGCTTGTTGGAGCAGTCTAGGGCAGTTTCCACATCTTCTTTCGCCAATGCCACAATCATGCCGACGCCGCAGTTAAAGGTGCGGTACATTTCGTGGTCGGTAATGTTGCCATGCTGTTGCAACCAATCGAAAGCTGCCGGCCATTGCCAGCTGTTCTCGTTAATCACCGCTTTAACGCTGTTAGGCAAGACGCGTGGGATATTTTTCCCAGAAACCGCCACCGGTTAAGTGGGCGATGGCGTGAACATCAACGTGCTTGATCAGTTGTAAAATCGATTTCACATAAATTTTCGTTGGCGCCAGCAAGTGATCCGCTAAAGAACGGCCATCGAGTTGTGCTTCGGCAGGGTTTACGCCGGCAACATCAATGACTTTACGAATGAGTGAATAACCGTTGGAATGTGGCCCACTGGACCTTAGGCGATTAACGCATCGCCGACTTTGACTTGGCTGCCGTCAATGATTTCGGATTTTCTACCACGCCCACGCAGAAACCGGCTAGGTCGTAATCACCCATGATACATCCCCGGCATTTCAGCCGTTTCACCGCCAACCAAGGCGCAACCGGATTGTTCACAGCCGTTGGCAATGCCTTTTTAATCACGCTGGCGGCAACATCCACGTCTAATTTGCCGGTGGCGTAATAATCCAAGAAGAACAAACGGGTTCGGCACCTTGTACCACCAAGTCGTTTACGCACATGGCGACAAGATCAATACCAATCGCTGTCGTGACGATTTAAATCAATGGCTAAACGTAATTTTGTGCCGACGCCATCGGTGCCGGACACCAAAAATCGGTTCTTTGTATATTTTTGCCGGAATCGCACATAAGGCACCATCCACCCAAGCCGCCGATGACTTCAGGGCGAGTAGTGCGTTTGACGTCAGGTTTAATACGCTCAACTAATTCGTTACCGGCATTGATATCTACGCCGGCATCTTTGTAACTTAAGGATGGTGTACTCATCGATGGCTTCCCGTTGATTTATGAAAATGAATGAGGGGCGCCATTGTACACGCTTACGCAATCGTTTGCGAGGTGTGAAAACGGATTTTCTCTCAAGGCGAGGTTTCAATTAGCTATTAGGTGGAAATTATGACAAAATGAACTACATAGGAACCGTCTCGAAATAAAAAGGAGTTTGCTATGACGATCGTTATTTTAACCGCACTTTTTATTGGCAGCTTGTACTTCCTTCTCCCATTCGAGACAAATCGGTATCCACGCAGCAAGATGAGGCAAAAGCGCAGGAAGAGGTTTCCATCACGCCACCAAAGAAAACACAAAGGTCGGTTTCTTGCAACTCATGCCGGGCATTTTTATTATGTTGATACTGATTCTCATTTGGGTGGATAACAAAGATAAAACGTCTTATTCACTTTTGATGCGGTGATCAATTTAGATAAAGGATTATATGTCTTTGAAGAGCATCCTAAGTTATATGCCAAATCTATGCGTCAATATAAGATCTTAAATTGTGAGAATCATCATTTTACGCATGTACGTAGCGATTTTTATGCTGATTTCTGGGGAGAAGGCATTCGTACTGCACCAAAACGTCAATCTCAGCACACGATTACGTTACAACCGCAATCTTCGTTGTACATTTTAGGCAGTCATCTGCGCCAATATGATCGTCGGAAATAAATTTCATTGCGCAATTTTTGTAGCGTGCATCTTGATGCACGACCAAATACGCACGGAACGTTATTTAACGCTTTCGGATATTCATGATTTCGTGCAACAAGTTGCACGCTACGATTCACTAAAATAGTGATATGAAAATAAACATGGTAGCCGCTTTTTACAAGCCTTGAGGGGCTTGTGAAGTATCGACCCTAAAGGGGAGCTCAAAAACCGCACGTTTTACGTGCAGGTTGTTATTCACCTTGTAATTTATAAGCGACTAAATCTTCAATCGTCACAACAGGGAAGTGATGTTGTTTGGCAAAAGCGACGATTTCCGGTGCGCGAGCCATGGTGCCGTCGTCATTGGTGATTTCGCAAATGACACCACGGCAGGTTTAAAACCGGCAAAACAGGCTAATTCAATGGCGGCTTCTGTATGACCACGACGTTCTAATACGCCGCCTTTGGCTGCACGCAAGGGGAAAATATGCCCTGGGCGATGTAAATCGGATGGTTTTGCGCCATCGGCAATCGCCGTTTTAATGGTTGTTACACGATCGGCGGCGGAAACACCGGTAGAAACGCCTTTTGCCGCTTCGATCGAAATCGTAAAGGCGGTTTATTCACACTGGTATTATTGGCCACCATCGGTGGGAGATCAATTGTTGGCATAATTCATCAGTGATACATAAACACGATACCACTTCCCGTAGCGAATTAATTTCGCCATTTGTTCAGGCGTGATGGTTTCTGCCGGAAAAATCAGATCGCCTTCATTTTCACGATCTTCATCGTCGAGCACTAAGACGCCATTGCCTTGTTGAAAAGCCTGAATGGCTGACATAACGCGTTGTTCCGGAGTGCCGAATTGGGAAGTAATGACTGATTCATAGTAAATTCCTTCGTTAAAACTTGAGATACCAGAATCCAGGGCTGATGAGGGAATATCGCCGGTGTAAATCATACATTGCCGTAAAGATAACAACGCATGACGTTGCCTAAATTCTCTTTTCATCCAGACTTTTACTGTCGGCTTTGGAGTTTCACCAAATCTGCTGACTTTACGCAAAAGCAAACGCTCGTGGGCTTTTATGTGTAAAACATATTTACCACCGCTAGGGAATTTCGCTCTGCCCTGAGAATGCGGATGTAGTATAGCGCAAAGGCTGTAAATAAAAAACGTTTTTATTTATGCTTGAATTACACAAAATAGTGCGGATAATAGATAAAAATAGGGCATTTATGCGATATTTTTCAAAAATAGTGCAGGCTATGCGACAGCACTAAAGCACATCAAGGTGTATTGTGCTTTTATAAAACGTTACCAAAAATCACCGCACTTTGCCTCAACAACGAGGTTAAATAAGGAAATACGTATGTCAACTTTCCAATACTTACAAGAAAAACGTAAACAGCTTAACCTGAAAGTAAGCTATATATGCCAACAGGCGACTATCACCCGTGCTTATTTTAATCAATTAGTGAGTGGAAAAATTAAGAATCCTAGCGCGCAAAATTAACCGCGTTGCATCGTGTGCTACAAATTAATGAGCCGAATAATAAAAAGTCGGAGTCATTTTCGGCAAATTTTATCCTGTTCATACCGGCCACATTAATATGATTTACGAAGCCTTCAGTAAAGTGGATGAAGTGCACGTGATTGTGTGTAGCGATACAGAACGGGATTTTAAAACTGTTTTATGATAGCAAAATGAAACGGATGCCAACGGTGCAAGATCGTTTGCGCTGGATGCAACAAATTTTAAAATATCAGAGAAATCATATTTTATTCATCATTTAGTGGAAGATGGCATTACCAGCTACCCGAACAGTTGGCCGGAATGCGCGAGTCGGGATAAAGAATTATTCAAAAAGAAAAGGCTTTACGCCAGGTGGTTTTCAGCAGCGAAGTGCAAGATAAAGCGCCTTATGAAAAGTATTTAAATCTGGACGTCTCTTTAGTGGATCCTAAACGGGAATTCTTTAATGTCTCGCGACTAAATTCGGAATCACCCTTTCCATTATTGGTTTATCCCGAAAAGAAGTGCGTCCATTTTTCGCCAAAACTATTGCAATTTTAGGGTGCGAAAGCAGCGGAAAGGTGTTGGTCAACAAATTAGCGACGGTATTCAACACCACATCCGCAGTGGGAATATGGTCGTGAATTCGTGTTTGAGCAATTGGTGGCAAATGAGCAGGCCATGCAATATTCGATTACCCGCAAAATGGCGCTGGGGCATCAACGTTACATTGACTATGCCGTGCGTCATGCGCACAAAGTCGCCATTATCGATACGGATTTCATCACCACGCAAAGCCTTTTGCATTCAATATGAAGGCAAAAGCCCATCCGTTTTTAGATTCCATGATCAAGGAATATCCTTTCGATGTCACCATGTCAACAATAATACGCAATGGGTGGACGATGGTTTACAGCTCGGGGAAGCCAAAAACAACGGCAGCGTTTCCAACAACTCTTATTGCTTGATAAATACAATGTGCCTTACATTGAAATTGAATCCGAGTTATTTGGAGCGTTATAACCAAGTCAAAGTGATTGTTGAAAAAATTCTAAACGAAGAAGAACTGCCAGAGCTCAACAGTGAGCATGGGCATTCCCTTTTTTAAATTCGAGTACGTATGATTTTATTTGCAGGCGATCCCCATGGCAGTTTTGATCACCTTTATCCGTTCCTAAAAAACCAACAGGATGTGGCGCTGGTCATTCTTGGCGATTACAACTCACTACGCCGGAACCGTTAGAAAAGCTGGCGAAGTTGGCTGATTTATGGTTTATTCACGGCAATCATGACAGCAAGACCGTTGAGGCGTTTGAAGCGTTGTGGAGAACAGAATGGAAACAGCGTAACTTGCATGGGCGGGTGCGGAACATTCAAGGAAACGGATTGCCGGTTTAGGCGGCGTTTTTCGCGGACAAATTTGGATGCCACCAAATAAAGCCCATGTTTTTGATCCTATCCATTATTGCCAATATTGTTCTCAGGAAAAGAATCTGGCGAGGCGGCGTGCCGTTACGTCACCAGCGTCAATCTTTTCCGTCAGATATTGAAGTGTTGGAAACGCAACAAGCGGATATTTTAATTTGCCATGAAGCGCCGAAACCCGCATCCATCGGGCTTTGCTGTGATTAATCAATTGGCAGAAAAATGGGCGTACAACAAATTTACCATGGCCACCACCATGAGAATTTTGATTACGCCGACTCAAACCAACCTTATCAAATTATCAACGTCGGTTTTCGCAGTTTGTGTGACGAAGCCGGTCGCTATCTTTATATCGGGGTGGATGACCGAGGGTGTAAACGGTCAAAAACACCTGAAAAATACTACCGCACTTTCATTCATCCCTCTTAATTTAGGGGGATTTTATGCGATAATACGACTCCATTTTTTTAGGATGATCTTATGTTATTAAAAAATAAAACACTGGGCAGTGCCTTAATTATTGCCGGCACGGCCATTGGCGCCGGGATGTTGGCAATGCCGCTCACTTCAGCCGGTATCGGTTTCGGATTTACCGCAGTCTTATTGATCGGGCTTTGGTTGCTTCTGGCTTACAGCGGATTGCTCTTTGTGGAGGTATATCAAACCGCCAAACGCAAAGATGACGGTGTCGCTACGTTAGCAGAAAAGTATTTTGGTATGCCGGGACGTATTATTTCCACGGTGTCTTTATTTGTCTTGCTTTATGCCTTATCGGCGGCATATATGACCGGTGGTGGAGGATTGTTAGCCAGTGCCTTGCCAGCGAATCTTTTTGGCGAAGAGGGGACGCATCTTAAAACTTCAATTTTGCTCTTTACCATTATTCTCAGGGGCATTTGTTGTCATTGGTACGAATGGTGTTGATGGCATTACGCGCCTGTTATTTTTCCGGCAAAAATTACCAGTGTTTATTGTCGTGCTTGCCATGATGTTGCCGGAAGTCGTGCCGATGAATTTAATGGAAATGCCGATTGGATATATAATTTTGTCTGCCGGCCCAGTATACCTCTTATGGCTTCCATGTGGTGATGGCAGTATCAACAGTTACTTAGACGGTGATGTGAAGCGGTTTTTAGAACTGCCATTATTCTTGGCACGGCTATTCCATTAAGTGCTTATTTATTGTGGCAATTAGCCACGCACGGTATTTTCAATCAAAAATGAATTTGTGACCATCTTAAAGAAAAATCCAACATTGACCGGTTTGATTAATGCCACAAAAACACTCACCGGTAGCGATGTGTTAAGTCGTATTTTGCCTGTGTTTTATTCGCTTGCATTAATTACGTCTTTTTAGGTGTTGCGCTTGGTTTTATTTTGAAGGACTAAATGATTTATTCAAACGAGCAAAAATTCCGGCAAATCGTCTGAGCTTAACCATGGCAGCCTTCATTCCGCCGTTGGCTTTTTGCCTTGTTCTACCCGAACGGATTTATTGCTGCTTTAGGTTATGCCGGTTTGCTATGTGCCTTTTATTGCCTCATTTTGCCTATTGGTTTGGCATGGCGTGTAAGACAACAACGTATTTGCCATACCGTGTCGCTGGCGGAAATGGAATGTTGGTGTTTTGCGCTGATTATCGGACTTCTTATCATTGCCATTCCTTTCTTGATCCAAGCCGGTTTCTTGCCACAAGTCATTGGCTGAGGATAAATGCGCAAGCGAATCATCACATAAACACAAGGGCGGGTTTGTTGGAATCCGCCTTTTTGTTTTATGCAAAGAAAAAGTGATCTGCACCCTCAAAACCTGGACACCTAATTTTGAGGTGCAGATTATGTCCTACCCTTATCAATTTTCGTTTGAAAAATTATCAAACTGGTCACCGAACAGGATTTATGGTATCCGTGAGGTGGCTAAACTTTCATAACATTCCCCATTCTGCCGTCATCTATTGGCTAAAAGCATTTTCGGGAAAGAGGGCTTGATGGCGTAAAAATCGCCTTATACAAACCTTCAAACACCGAAAAATAGTGAAGCCAAAAGATGAAAAAGAAAAGACATTGAAATTCCATAAACCACAGACTTTTCACCCTAAAGCGTTTAAAAAGTTACAACGAGAGCTCGCCTTGGCTCGTGCGGAGATTGCTTACCTAAAGGAGTTGGAGAAGCTCGACCGTCAAAAACAACGACAGAAAAAAAGAAAAACTCATTGAAAGATTGAAGCCAGACCACGCGTTAAATGATTTACTTCGTGTGGCTAAAATGCCTCGCTCAAGCTTTTACTATAAAGAGATTAAGCGAAATTATCACGAGGTAAAAGAGGCTATCTTATCGCTGTATAAAAAGAACAGAAAAGCGAGATGGTTATCGCCCCATGACGTTTAAATTACGCTAAATGGGTTTTCCATTTGAATCATAAGACGGTGTTAAGACTAATGAATGGGTTAGGTATTCATTCCATTTTACGTAAGAAAAGACATGGAAAACATGGAAAAACATCGCATATTGCCCCGAATTTGCTGAATCGTGATTTTACAGCAACGGCACTCAATCAAAAATGGGTAACGGATGTAACGGAATTTCATGTTGGGCAAGAAACGCTTTATTTTTCACCGTTGATGGACTTGGCTAACCGAGAAATTATTGCCTATAACTTTGCGACACGCCCGAAGTTTTCATTGGTGAAAAAGTATGCTAGAACAAGGGCTTAGTCGGCTTAAACCGACAGAATGCCCGATTATTCATAGCGACCAAGGTGTATTGTATGGCTCTGCGGAATGGGTAAAGATGTTGGAAGGGTAAAGCGGTTCAAAGTATGAGTCGCCGAGGAAATTGCTATGATAATGCGGTGATTGAAAGCTTTTTGCGATACTAAAATCAGAGTGTTTTTACTCTCGGACTTATCATTCAATTGCTGAATTAAACTTGGTTTAAAAGGATTGAGCCCAGTGCAATACCGAGCTCAATATTTAAGTTAACTAACCTGTCCAACTTTTGGGGGCAGATCATGTCACTATTAGTTAATCTCTTGATCGTATTGGAGATAAACCACGTGAGTTTGGAGGTACTCTTCTAAACCATGTTTACCGTCTGCACCACCAATACCTGATTTACGCCAACCAGCGTGGAAACCTTGCATTGCTTCAAAGTTTTTCACGGTTAATATAGGTTTCACCAAATTTTAAGCGAGAAATCACTTTCATTGCTTTATTGATGTTTTGCGTATAAACCGAAGAAGTTAAGCCATATTCACAATCATTCGCTAATTGAATTACCTCATCAACTGTATCAAAGGTAGCAACTGGAATCACTGGTGCGAAAAATTTCTTCACGTAAAATCGCCATATCGTTGCTCACATCAGCAATGACTGTTGGCTCAAAATAATGCCCTTTACCTTGCACAGCTTTTCCGCCAAGCAAGAGCTTACCACCCGCTTTAATGGTTTCATCTACCATTTTTTGAGCATGTTGTTGACCTTGGAGATTGACCATTGGCCCCATGTCTAAACTCTCATCGGCTAATGGATCACCAAAGCGCACTTTTTTCATCAGTTCCACTAATTTTTCAGTAAAAGGCTTCTTTTACTCACGTTGAACATAAATACGTTCTGCACAGTTACATACCTGTCCGCTGTTAATCACACGAGAGGCAACAATAGCTTTCGCGGCTAAATCTAAATCAGCATCTGCAAATACAATCGCAGGCGCTTTTCCGCCTAATTCAAGGTTGACTTTAGTAATGTTTTGGCTTGCCGCTTCCATGACTTTACGACCAGCTGGCTCACTTCCTGTTAATGAAACCAAGCCGACTTTTGGATTGGCTGAAAGCTCATAAACCGATTTCGCCACCAGAGCCATGAACAACGTTGAACACACCTTTTGGTAAACCCACTTGATGAACAATTTCAGAAAATAAAACTGCGTTAATTGGTGAATCCACACTTGGTTTTACCACAATGGTATTCCCCGTAACCAATGCTGGCGCCATTTTGCGAGCAATTAAAAAGAACGGGAAGTTCCACGGTAAAATACCGGTTGTCACACCAATAGGTTTTTGTAGATAAAAATATGTTCATTTGGACGGTCACTTTGGACGATTTCGCCTTCATAACGGCGTGCCCATTCTGCCACTATAATCCATATAGTCTGCGGTGAAAGTTAACTTCAACGCGGGCAAGCGGTAGAAACTTTGCCCATTTCAGCTGAAATGGGACGTGCAATTTCTTCCGATCTTTCGCGAATGCCTGAAGCAATTTTACGTAAATAGCCTGCTCGTTCGATTGCTGTAATTTTTCCCAAGCCAGTTGTGCTTGTTCAGCATAATCATTGCCGTTCTTGCATCTTCTGCCGTTCCTTTAGTCACTACAGCAATGACTTCTTCAGTGGCTGGGTTAAATACTTCAAAAGTATTACCGCTTTTAGATTCTACAAATTCACCATTGATATACATTTTGAGTGTGCTCATTCTTTTCTCCTTTTGTGTGAATGATGCCGTTATTCTAATGTTATATTTGTGAAAAAGAAATGTAAATAGATCCCCAGAAATCAACATTCGTTATTTACGATATTGACTTAGTGAACCCTAACGATAGCGTGCGTCTCCTGACGCGTGCTGTGCTTTTAAATTTAGGCACGCGTAGGGAGACGCGCGCCAGCGTTATTCCGGCAATATAGAATGTGCTATCTCTATTTATAGAAATTAATTTTGTTTTGCGATCTGAGTTTCCAAGATGAGTGTTTTATTGTTGAATTTATATTTTCTGCTAATTATGTTTTACCAATTTTTGAGGTGTGTGATGAGTAGAAAATATAAATTTAATAATAAAGAAGGAATCTATTTTGTTAGTTTGCAACCGTATATTGGATTGATGTTTTTATTCTAGAATCCTATTTGAACCGATGATCCAAGCGTTATCATTCTTTCGAAAAAGAGCGTGGAAATGCTTGATTTATGGATATTGCAGTAATGCCCTAGCCATGTTCATTTATTATTTCAAGCTATAAAAGAGAATCACGAACGTGAATAAGGTTTTAGCATGAACTAAGAGACGTAATCGGCGCTGATAAAGTAACGAATCCAAAGAATGGTTGTTGTGTGATAATCAAAGGGCAAGAAAGCGTAAAGACGTTGTGCATCTTCACAGTATCAACTATCTCTGGCAACACCACAATCAACCCATCGAAATTCATCCGATAAATTTTTCAACGGAAAAGCTAGAGTACATTCATCAAAATCCGATGGTGAGCGGGTTTGTCTGAGCCGCAGGATTGGAAATATAGCAGTGCGAAAAATTATTGGCAAGCGGTTAATCCTGTTTAGACATTGATAGTTTCTTAGCTCAAAAGTGCGGTGAAAAATCCAAATGTTTTTCACCGCACTTTGAGCCCCCACAGACCTCACGATGGCGCAAGCGTCCTCGCTTGTGCCTATCAACTAAAAAGTGCGGGCAAAAATCATGTGTTTTTGACCGCACTTGTGTTTCTAGATAAACCTGTAATTAGGACGATTAACGTCGTGGCAAATAACGGGTTGGATCGACGGATTTGCCTTTTGTAACGGATCTCAAAGTGAAGTTTCACGCCATCTGTGCCGGTGTTCCCCATTTTGGCGATTTGTTGTCCGGCGCTGACCATTTGCTGATCTTTGACCAAAATACGATCATTGTGTGCGTAGGCACTGAGAAAGTCATCGCTGTGTTTAATGATGATCAAATTACCATAACCACGCAACGCATTACCGGCGTAAACCACTTGACCACTGGCGGCAGCATTAACCGCTTGACCTTTAGAACCGCTAATATCAATCCCTTTGTTGCCTCCGTCAGCATTGGAGAAACCTTGAATAATCGCTGCCGTTTGTCGGCCAATTCCGCACGACACCGGAATTGGCTGGTGCAGTGTCTGCAGACGGTTGAGATGAAGGAGATGGCTGTACCGGTGTGTTTTGTGTAATGAGCGGCACATTTTTCGGCAGCTAGTGCCCACGGTGGCTTTTACCGGTCCGGTAATCGTGCCATCTGAACCATATTGTGTGCCGTTGGCGCCCGGTGTATAGGTGACCACAGGTTCCGCCGGTTTTGCTTTCAGGTGCAGTCGGCATAGTAGCCCTGTGGTGCGGCAGACGATGTGGTGGCTGTCGCGGTGTGCGCCATATTTTGTTGCGGACGATTGGATGAAATTTTTCATCACTTGACCCACGTTGAGCTGATAGGGCTCCGACAAATTGTTTAATGCGGCTAATTCTTTCACATCCAAACCGGAAATATAGGCGATAAGGAACATGGTATCGCCTTTACGGACCGTGTAAGTGTCACCTTTGTAGAAACCTTTATTGATTTGGCTGTAATCCGGGGCATTGGTTTCGGATTACGCGGAATCGTAAAATCTTGCGAGGTTTGCTGCGGTTTATTTTGCACTGCCGGCGCCGGTTGTGGTTTTGGTGCCGGCTGCGGTTGATACGTCGGCTGGAAATTCGGCTGTGGAGCAGCTTGAGCCGGTTGAGCCGGCGTTTGTAGTGGACCGTTCATGCTATTCGGAACGCTACTTGTTGAATTTGAGGGCTCCCAGCTGGTATTGCCACCCATAGAGGGATTGTCCACCAGGTTTGCATGATGCCCGGAGATAAGGTGCCGTCTGCGTTTTCTACCGGTGCCGGCGCGTCTGAACTACAGGCTGTAAGAATAGCCACCGTAATAGGTAAAAGTAAAAAGACTTTTTCATAAAAATATTCCTTATTGCATATTGATTGGCATACGTTGTTGTTGAATTTCCGGCAGCCAACTACCGCCTGCGATAGCGCCGGTGCCTTCTACCGGTTGCATGATGCCCGGCGGAAGTGCATCCTTATCTTTTTCTTCTTGAATTGGCTCATCAACATCCCACGTACAGGCTGTGAGTGCCATAGACAACACGAAAATCAGTTTATTCATTATATAACCTTGCTTAACGTAAAATAAAATAAGCGACAACGGCTAAAAACCACCACCGACCAACCAATGAGCTCAATGGATTGGCGCAGTTTCGCTGCAAATTTTTCGCCACCCCAAGCGGCTAATTTGGCGACTAATAAAAATCGTGCCGCCCAGGGAAATAAACGCGGTGATGACAAAAGGTAAAAAATGCCATTTGCATCACACCGGCACAGATGGTGAAAAACTTTGTAAGGAATTGGTGAGAATCCTGCTACAAACACCACTAAAATGCCCCATTTTTCAAACCATTGAATAGCGGTTTGCCAATGCGACTGATAGCCCATTGGTTAATGTAATGTTCTACAAAATCAAACGCATAATAACCCAATGCATAGCCGATCATGCCACCCAAGACGGAAGCAATCGCCGTAACTAAGGCTAACTTCACCGCACTTTGCGGCTTTGACATGGACATTGGAATTAACATGACATCCGGTGGAATGGGGAAAAAAATGGCTTCGATAAAACTGACAAAACGTTAGCCAAAACGGGGCGAAACGGTGTTTCGACCACGCCATGGTTTTATCATACATTGCACCAAATAAATTCATTTGCATTCCTTATTTCGAAAGGGCGAATTATTCACTTTCTAGCCAACGTTGTAAAGCGTTGATTGAGTGGTGTGCCGTCATATCGACTTGAATTGGCGTGATGGAGACATAGCCGTTTTTTACTGCATGAAAATCCGTGCCTTCGCCTCATATTCCGGCAATCCGCTCAGTCCAATCCAATAAAATATCTTCGCCACGGGGCTTTGTTGCTTAATGACTTCGGCGGAAGAAGAACGGTAACCCAAATGGCAGACTTTAATGCCTTTGAGATCTTCATAAGGCACGTCCGGCACATTAATGTTGAGAATTTCGTGTTTACCCAATAGTTGCGGAATGTAATTTAGGGACGAGTTCGCATACCACACGGGCTGCCGTGTCAAAATGTTGACGGCCGTCAAGTGACACCGCAATAGACGGCAAGCCAAGATGGCGCCCTTCAAAAGGCGGCGGCGACCGTGCCGGAATACAATACATCGTCCCCCAAGTTTGCGCCGGCGTTAATACCGGAGACCACTCAAATCGATGCGTCCGGAAAGAAAAACCATTGAGCGCAATGTGAACGCAATCGGCGGGCGTGCCGTTAACGCAGTAATCGCCACTTTCAAATGTAACGGTTGTAATGGTTTTCACTCAGGTTAACGAACTTGAGGCCGCACTGCGGTTACTGTCAGGCGCGACAATGGTAACATTGGCGATCTTGCGCAGGGCATCTGCCATGGCGCGAATGCCCGGCGCGTGAATGCCGTCGTCGTTACTCAATAAAAATATTCATAGAAAATTCCTGTGTTTTAATTCTCGATATTGACCAGTTCGCGAATGAGTGCGGTGGCATAACTGCCCGCCGGTAAAGCAAACTGAAGATGCAAGCCGTTTGGCTCAAACTGCCATTGAAAAATGTTGCGGGTTGCATTAAAATGGGGCGACGTGCCGCTTTCATACGTTCTTGACGCATTAACGTAACAGTGCCTGATGTTGGGCGAAAAATTTCATGTTCAAAATCCACCGCACTTTTTCTTCTTCACCGATAAGGGGCGCAGTGAGTAAAACATCTTGTTGTGCCAAACGCTGTTGCAGTTGTGCCAAATCTTCCGATTCGTCCACTGCAAACCAACTGTGTGAACCGTTCAGTTGCAAAAACATCACCGACCAAAATTTGCTGTGCCAAGTCTCAATTCCATCCGTTTGGACACGATTAAATTGAAAATTTCGCTGCGTGCAGCAGAAAGATAGAAACTACGCTTATTGCGATCTTTGACTTTAATTTCGCCGTTTGCCCAGCGTAACGCCTGCGTTAAGTTATTGCCATCACGGCCAAAAACGTTGTTCGGTGAAATAATTTGGGAAACCGTTTTTGCCAGAAAATCTAATCGCACTTTGAGTTCTTCGTTCTCTTCGACGTTACGGAGCAAAATCTCAAAATGGTTGCCTTGTAGGCTGCCGATACGAATTTTGCGTTGGTGTCGGGTGACGTCGAGAATTTCTACATCCTCGAGGGAAAATTGGCTGAAATCCGGTGTCGGTTGTCCGGGCATTTTGCAAACTGAACCATTGCTCAGTAACAGCCTTGCGATCTTTCAAACCGGCGTAGCTCATGTTGCGCGCAGAAATACCGGCAAATTTTGCCAGTTGCTCGCCCACAAACAAGGTGATTGCAATCGGTTTTGCGCACTTTCACGGCAACAAATTCACCATCGCCACTCATGTCGTAGCCGAGCTGTTCTTTCACCACAAAATCTGCACATTCCGCTTTTTAAAAAGTGCGGTCTGTTTTGGCGGTGTTTTTGCAGATAGGCTAAATCCATCATGGTTTGCGTACCAACAATGCCACGGCTTCGCAGGCAATGCCTTCACCGCGACCGGTAAAAGCCAAGTTTTTCTGAGGTGGTGGCTTTGACGTTGACTTGTTCGATGTCGACAGACAAATCCTGTGCGATCAGGGCGCGCATGGCATCAATATGCGGGCGCATTTTTCGGTGCTTGGGCGATAATGGTCACATCCACGTTGCCTGACGACATAGCCTTTTGCCTGTACTTGACGGTACGCTTCCCGTAGTAACTCACGGCTGTCTGCGCCCTTGTATTGCATATCCGTGTCGGGGAACAGCTTGCCGATGTCACCTAGGGCGACTGCGCCGAGTAAGGCATCGGTTAGCGCATGGAGCGCCACATCGCCGTCGGAATGAGCGATAAAGCCTTTGTCAAAGGGAATGGTGACGCCGCCGATAATGAGCGGGTTGTCGGTGCCGAAAGCGTGAACGTCAAAACCATGGCCGATTCGTATCATGTTGTCTTCCTCATTAAATAAAATTCTGCCAGCGCCAAATCTTCCGGGCGGGTGACTTTAATATTATCGCCACGTCCCGCCACCAAGTGCGGTTGAAATCCCGCGAGTTCCATGGCAGAGGCTTCATCAGTCACGGCAAGCTGTTGTCGTTGGGCGTGGATTAACGCATTTCGTAATAAACTCTGCGCGGAAAAAAATTGTGGCGTTTGCGCCAGCCAAAGTTGGCTGCGATCTTCAGTGTGGGCAATTTGTTGTGAAGGCAGCGCACGCTTGATGGTATCCGTCGCCGGAATGGCTAAAATTGCGCCGTTGTCATCATGAATTTCAAGCAATTTATCCAAATCGCCGTGCGTTAAGCAAGGACGTGCCGCATCATGCACCATCACCCAAACATTCGTGTCGGCATTTTGTATTGCTTTTTAATCCGTTTAACACCGAATCAGCGCGGGGTTGCCCCACCTTCGACCAAAAGTGATTTTCGGGTTTTGTGTCAGATTAAGTTGAGCAATGTAAGGATCATCAGCAGCCACTGCCAACACGATTTGGCTGATGTGTGGATAAGAAAACAACACGTTTAAGGTATGCAGCAAAAGAGGTTGTCCGTGAATAGGAAGGTATTGCTCGGTTTTGTCCGCCTGCATCCGAACTGCCAATGCCGGCGCCGGCACAACGGCGATAATCTTGCGATTTGAGGTCATTATTTGTGTTCTTTGACGATGTGATAGAGTTTCGTTTGGTTTCACCATCTCATGCTGTAAACGGGCGCGCTCTTCAATGGCATCCACCCTTCTTTTAAGTCTTTAATTTCTGCAGCAATGATTTGATTTCGTTGGGAAAGTTTTTCATTCTCCTGTTGATGGACGGCGATTTCTTTGGTGGTGTTTTTATAATCCCAATAGCCGTTTTTGCCGAACCAAAAATCGTATTGGAACAGCAATAAACTGCGAATAGTAAAGAGAGAAATAAGCGCATAAAAAACCTAGTAAATCGAATCGAAAAATTGCGCCTAGTTTACCTTTGAATTGCACCCAAAATGCGATATTGCCCGCCCTGCGCCGAATAATTTCTTAAAAATTGAGGGTGTATCGTAGTAAGATAAGGCAATTTTTAATAGCCTGTGAGGTGCCCATGAAACCCTATTTAATTGCTCCTTCCATTCTTTCTGCTGACTTAGCGCGTTTAGGGTGAAGATGTGGAAAATGTCTTAAAGTGCGGTGGTGATGTCGTTCATTTTGATGTGATGGATAACCATTATGTCCCGAACTTAACTTTCGGGCCTGCCGTGTGCAAAAGCCCTTACGCGATTATGGTATCACTGCGCCGATTGACGTGCATTTGATGGTGAAACCGGTGGATCGTATCCCGGATTTCGCTAAAGCCGGTGCCAGCTACATTACCTTCCATCCGGAAGCCTCCGAACATATCGACCGCACTTTGCAACTTATCCGCGATAACGGTTTGTAAATCCGGTTTAGTATTTAACCCGGCAACGCCGTTAAGCTATTTAGATTATGTGATGGACAAAGTGGATATTATTTTACTGATGTCGGTGAATCCGGGTTTTGGCGGACAATCTTTCATTCCGGCAACCTTAGAAAAACTGAAACAGGCAAGAAAACGCATTGATGAGAGCGGATTGGATATTCGTTTGGAAGTTGATGGCGGCGTGAAAGCGAGCAATATTGCGGAAATTGCCCGCGCCGGTGCGGATATGTTCGTTGCCGGTTCGGCGATTTTCGATCAACCGGATTACAAAAAAGTCATTGATGAAATGCGTCAACAGTTAGCTGCAGTAGGAAAATAAGCATGACAGGACAGTTTAAATTAATCGGTTTTGATTTAGATGGCACCTTTGGTGGACAGCCTGCCTGATTTGGCGCTATCCGTGAACTCAGCGTTAGCAGAATTTGATTTGCCACAAGCGCCTGAAGCGTTGGTGCTCACTTGGATTGGCAACGGCGCGCAGATTTTTAATTGCCCGCGTTAGAATGGAGCAACGGCACAATCAGTCAAAACCTTGACGGACGCCCAAATTGCCACATTAAAAGGAGGTTTTAATGTCTTTTTACGGCGAAAATATCTGCAATCGCAGCCGTTTATTCCTCACGTGAAAGACACCTTGCAGAAAACTGAAAAGCGAAAGGCTGCCGTTTGGCTGTGGTCACCAACAAACCAACCCAACACACCCGCCCGGTGTTGAAGGCTTTCGGCATTGAAGAGTTATTCGATGAAGTGTTGGGCGGACAATCGTTACCGGCCATCAAACCGCACCAGGCCCGCTATTCTATTTATGCGGTAAATTCGGTTTATACCCGAAACAAGTGCTGTTTCGTCGGCGATTCCCGCAACGACATGTATTGCTGCGCATAATGCCGGTTGTCCCGGTGGTGGGATTAACCTACGGTTACAACTACAATATTCCGATCTGCTGAATCCCATCCGGATTGGGTCTTTGAGGATTTCGCGGAGTTATTGACGATTGTTTGATTGATTCTTCTGAATGGATGGCGCAAACGTCCACGTTTGTGCCTTTATTTACTTTGGCTACAGCACAAGCGTGACGCTTGCGCTATCAATAATAAGATTTAAAAATTAAGGATGTAAAAATGACTAAACCTATCGTGTCTCAGCGGCGTACAGCCATCAGGTGAATTGACTATCGGTAACTCACCTCGGTGCGTTGCGTCAGTGGGTGAAAATGCAGGATGACTACGAATGCCTGTTCTGTATCGTGGATCAACACGCCATCACCGTGCGCCAAGAGCCGGCGGCATTACGCAAAGCCACTTTGGACGTGTTGGCGTTATATTTAGCCTGCGGTATCGACCCGGCAAAATCTACGATTTTCATTCAATCTCATGTGCCGGAACACGCGCAACTGGCTTGGGTATTAAACTGCTACACGTATTTCGGCGAAATGGGTCGTATGACCCAGTTTAAAGACAAATCCGCCCGTTATGCAGAAAAACATCAACGTAGGTTTGTTCACTTATCCGGTGTTAATGGCGGCAGACATTTTGCTTTTACCAAAGCCAACCAAGTGCCGGTAGGCGAAGACCAAAAACAACATTTGGAAATCACCCGCGACATCGCGCAACGTTTTAATGCCTTTATACGGACCGCACTTTGCTGTGCCGGAAGTGTTTTATCCCGAAAAGCAGGCGCACGCGTGATGTCCTTGTTGGAGCCGGAAAAGAAAATGTCCAAATCGGACGAAAAACCGCAACAACGTTATCGGCTTATTAGAAGACCCGAAAGCGGTTGAGAAGAAAATCAAACGCGCGGTAACCGATTCCGATGAGCCGCCGGTGATTCGTTATGATGTGATAAAGCGGGCGTGTCCAATCTTCTCGATATTCTCTCCGGCGTGAGTGGCAAAACCATCGCAGAACTTGAACAAGAATTTGAAGGCAAAATGTATGGTCACTTGAAAGGCGCTGTCGCTGACGAAGTTTCTGCCATGTTGACTACGTTGCAAGAACGCTACCATCATTTCCGCAATAACGAGGAATTACTCCTCCAAATTGCTAAAGACGGTGCGGAAAAAGCCAAAGCACGCGCACAAGAAACGATTAGCGAAAGTGTATGATGCCATCGGGTTTATTGCGGCGAAATAAACTCGAAGCGCTAAAGATAAAGAAAGCTGTTTTGCCTCCCATGGCAAAGCAGCTTTTTTAATGGCGTGTCGAGCGATTCATTGTAAAGAGCGGTCAAAAAAGTCCACGTTTTTCAATGTTAATCTTGCTAATGATGCCTCTGTTTAAAGATTATTCCAAAGGTCAATAGAGAGGGCTTGGCTTTAGGATGAAACCGATGAGTACATTGTGCGGTTGCTTTTTGAGGAAAATAGCGACAAGGAAATGCATAAGAATAAAAGCGTCTGGCAAAGAGGCTTTTTAATAAGCTTACCAGACGCGTTGATCTTTTCTATGTTATTGGATCGTCATTAAATCTCAATACCGTCAAAGAGTGCAGTACTCAAATACCGTTCTGATGCAGACGGTAAAATGACGACAATTAACTTATCCTTGAACTCAGGTAATTTGGCTAGACGATCCGCAGCGGCAACGGCGGCACCGGAGGAAAATTCCTGCTAAATACCTTCTTCCGCCATTAAACGACGGGCTGTTGTAATGGCGGTGTCGCTGTCTACCGTTTCTACGCGATCAATTAATGAAAGATCAAGGTTTTTCGGAATAAAGCCGGCGCCGATCCCTTGAATTTTATGCGGGCCCGGTTTCAGTTCTTGTCCGGCAAAGGGTTTGGGTGATCACCGGGGATTCAGTCGGTTCAACCGCAACGGAGATAATTGGTTTACCGTGATCTAATTTGATGGCGCGGGAAATACCGGTAATCGTTCCGCCTGTGCCAACACCGGCAACCACAACATCAACCTTGCCTTCGGTGTCTTTTCCAAATTTCTTCACCGGTGGTTTTTCGGTGAATTTTCGGGGTTTGCCGGATTTTTCAAATTGTTTTAACATCACATAATGATTTGGGTTGGATGCCACAATTTCTTCTGCTTTGGCGATTGCACCTTTCATGCCTTTCGCGCCTTCGGTTAACACTAAATTGACACCTAAACCGCGTAATAAACGTTTACGTTCGGTACTCATGGTTTCCGGCATGGTTAAGGTGATTTTTATATCCACGTGCAGCCGCCACATACGCCAAGGCGATTCCGGTGTTGCCGCTGGTAGCATCCACGATTTCTTTATCTTTGGTTAAAATGCCATCTTTTTCTGCTTGCCAAATCATGTTGGCGCCGATACGGCATTTTACGCTGTAACTTGGGTTGCGGCCTTCGATTTTAACGACGATATTGCCGTTACCGAAATGGTTTAAACGCACTAATGGGGTATTGCCGATGGAATAAGAATTATCGTTATAAATAGTCATGTTGAGTTCTCCTAATGAACTGACTGAATAGCGTATCACGCTGAAAGTGGTGCTATTTTTATCACAAGATGTTCTTCTCCAAAAATAGCCAATTCTTCTATTTGATAACTAAAAGCTATTTTAGGCACCAGTTGCCCATCACTTGTTGGTGGTTTGCCCAGGACACATTGGCACTTGCACCGTTTGACGATTCTGGCATGGATTTAAAGCGATGACGATATTCTTTTTACCCACATGGCGGTTGCGCCGCACGCAGCCACCGGAATAACCACCAGGTTCACAATCGGCACTGAGCATACATAAAGACACCAATCCACCAAATGTTACTGTCATGTTGCGTTTCGTAGCTAACTCATTTTTCATTAATTCAAAAGGAACTTTATGGTTATCGAAAAGGATAGTCACAATATTGAATAGCCATCATCCAAGCAGAAAATAAAAACGTGATCAGAGGAATCACGGTTTGTCCGATTAAAGGAACAAAACTTAATAAAAACAAGGCGATAATTTTTAGGGAGGCTATAAATCAACTTTTGCCATTCCGCGCCAACATACGCGGTGTATCTTTGATAAACGCCCATAAAGAATCATTAGAAATCTCTTCGCCTGTCATCATTTTTCCACTTTTTTTCGGCTAATAAACCGTTAAATGGCGCGGCAATAAAACCTGATAACGTAGCAAAAATGAAATAATACAACACTAAAATCATGCCGATAATGAGTATCGGCAAAATACCGCCCAACCAATTTAACCAAGAAGGCATATAATCCATCAGATGGCTGACAACATCTTTGATTTGAAACACAAAGGCAATAAACAAGCTGCCCAGCAATAGGATATTTAATAACACCGGCATAACGGCAAAAGCGGCGTAAACCTTTTGTTGAATCAATGCCAACCAGTCACAAAAATATTCAAAACCGAGTTTGATTTCCTGTTGATTTAACATAAATTCCCTCACAGAAAAGAGGCTCAGAATACAAAGTGCGGTAGAAAAATCAATAAATAAGCAGACCCTATCATCAATTTCATAAAAACATGATAGACTTATGTAAGTTGCGTTAATTTTTGTATGATTGGAGAATCGGCAATGGATTTAAATACAATTTTGATTATTTTAGGGGTAATTGCCCTGCTGGCCTTAGTTGCCCATGGCATTTGGTCAAATCGCCGAGAGAAATCGCAATACTTCCAAAATGCCAATACGTTCTCGCAAAATCACCAACCGAATCGGTTTACGGCACCGAATCAAGCCGCCAGACCGTCTGCAGAACCGCCAATTGCCAATAAGCCTGTGCATAGCTTTGTAGAAGAAAATTTACCACAACAGCAAAACTTAGATTTTGATACAACCGTACCAAATAGCACAGGAACGCAATCTATTGAACGGGCGGTCGATGAAATCAAAATTACGTTGCCAAGCGGCATGTCTAATAATAGTGTTGAACCTCACATATCAAGCTTCCCAGCCAACGCAAGCTGCCGTTTTTAACTCGCCGGAGCAACAGCCTGATACGTTAAATGCAATGACGCAAAGCAGCGTGCAATCCCAATCTTATGCAGATACAAACCGTGTGTCTGTGACGCAAATGGAAGAAGAGTATCAAACACCGACGGTATCGCTCACGTCGGTTGAAACAGAACGGCCTCATGAGGGAAATATCACAAAACCGATGTTGCAGAAACGGTGGAAAATAACGCACCGAAGGGTAGTAAACCGCCATTTGTTATGTTGTATGTGGTTGCACCGGAAAATCGTGAATTTCATGGTGCGCGCTTTAGCGCTAAAGCCTTAGAGAGGTCTCGGGCTTTTATTTTGGTGATCGTCATATTTATCATCGCCATTTAGATTTAACGCCGTCTAGCCCGGTACTCTTCAGTTTAGCAAACTTACGCCAACCGAATACCTTTAATCCTTATGATATGCGGAAAACTTTTCTACTGTTGGCATTGTGTTGTTTATGGAACCGCCTTCTCCGGGCAATGATATCGTGAACTTGAAAAACCATGATTCGTGCCGCACGCAATTTAGCTGATAGAACTTGGCGGTTTCGTGTTAACGGATAAACAAGATCTTCAACGATCATACAGAACAGGAATACTTGGCCAGCGTAGCTTAATTTATTCCAGCTGTTTAAAAACATTTCTAAATATGACCGCACTTTTGGGTTCGTCGTGCCACTCAACGTGCGGTCATTTCCTTTGTTAAGAACGGCAGTAACGGATTGAAATGGTGGAATCTGTTGACAGTTTCCGATTTGAAGACTAGAATTTCCCTGTCTGTTCTTGTCTGAACAGATTCGTAAAACAACATTCTTTAATGAATTTTTATTAAACTGGAGTTTTTAATGGCAACAATCAACCAGCTAGTACGCAAACCGCGTGTGAAAAAGGTTGTAAAAAGTAACGTTCCTGCATTAGAGGCTTGCCCGCAGAAACGTGGTGTATGCACACGTGTATACACAACTACACCTAAAAAACCGAACTCAGCATTACGTAAAGTATGCCGTATTCGTTTAACCAATGGGTTTTTCGAAGTAACCTCATACATCGGCGGTGAAGGTCATAACCTTCAAGAGCACAGTGTTGTGCTTATCCGTGGCGGTCGCAAAGACTTACCGAGGGTGCGTTATCACGACCGTACGTGGCGCATTAGACTGCGCAGGCGTGAAAGATCGTAAACAAAGTCGCTCTAAATACGGCGTTAAACGTCCTAAAGCTTAATGGTTCTCCGTTAAGTAAGGCCAAACGCTAATTAATCATAAATTTAATTAACCACGACTCCAGTAAAGGTGCATTTGCACAGCAAGATTTCTCATTAAAATGAGGGGCTTGTAAACGAGTTTTGGGTAACCCTGAAGATAATAAAACGGAGAAATTCGCAATGCCACGTCGTCGTGAGTATTGAACAACGCAAGATTTTACCGGATCCGAAGTTCGGTTTCAGAATTACGCTAAATTTATCAATGTCATCATGGTAGATGGTAAAAAATCTATCGCAGAATCTATCGTTTATAACGCGTTAGACACATTAGCTCAACGTACCGGTAAAGAAGCTTTAGAAGCTTTTGAAGCGGCATTAGAAAACGTACGTCCGACTGTGGAAGTAAAATCCCGCCGTGTAGGTGGTTCTACTTACCAAGTGCCGGTTGAAGTACGTCCGGTTCGTCGTAATGCATTAGGTATGCGTTGGATCGTTGAAGCAGCACGTAAACGCGGTGATAAATCCATGGCTTTACGCTTAGCGAACGAATTATCTGATGCGTCTGAAAATAAAGGTGCGGCAGTTAAGAAACGTGAAGATGTTCACCGTATGGCTGAAGCTAACAAAGCATGTGCTCATTATCGTTGGTAATACGCTTTTAAGATTTAAGGGCTTCACTCTTAGATGAAGCCTTACCCTTATATAAACTGATATTAAATTAAACAAGGTTATAATAATGGCTCGTACAACCTATCGAAAGATATCGTAATATTGGTATTAGTGCGCATATTGATGCAGGTAAAACTACTACCACTGAACGTATCTTATTCTACACCCGTGTAAGTCACTACAAATTGGTGAAGTACACGATGGTGCAGCAACCATGGACTGGATGGAACAGGAACAAGAACGTGGTATTACCATTACCTCTGCAGCAACAACTGCATTCTGGTCTGGTATGTCAGCAACAGTTCCAACAACACCGTATCAACGTTATCGATACTCCGGGACACGTGGACTTTACTGTTGAAGCAGAACGTTCAATGCGTGTTCTTGACGGTGCGGTGATGGTTTACTGCGCGGTTGGCGGTGTTCAACCACAGTCTGAAAACACGTATGGCGTCAGGCAAACAAATATCGAAGTTCCGCGCATCGCGTTCGTTAAACAAAATGGACCGTACCGGTGCAAACTCCTCACGCGTGGTTGATCAATTAAAAACCCGTTTGAGTGCAAATGCTGTTCCTCTTCAATTACCTGTGGGTTCAGGAAGAAAACTTTACCGGTGTTGTTGATTTGATCAAAATGAAATCAATTAACTGGAAATGAAGCTGACCAAGGGATGACTTTCACTTATGAAGATAGTGCCTGCGGATATGCAAGCCGCTTGCGAAGAATGGCGTCAAAACCTTGTTGAAGCAGCAGCAGAAGCTTCGAAGAGTTAATGGAAAAATATCTTGGTGGTGAAGAGTTAAGCGAAGATCAAAAGCAGGTCTTCGTCAACGCGTATTAGCAAACGAAATCATCTTGGTAACGTGGTTCAGCATTCAAGATCAAAGGCGTATTCAAGCAATGCTTGATGCGGTTGTTGAATACTTTACCGGCACCAACGAGATATTCCGGCAATCAAGGTATCAACCCTGGATGAAACAGAAGGTGAGCGTCATGCAAGCGATGAAGAACCATTCTCTTCATTAGCGTTCAAAATTGCAACTCGACCCATTCGTAGTGGTAACTTTGACTCTTCCGTGTGTATTCGGTGAAAATTAACTCTGGTGATACTGTAGTTGAACTCCGTGCGTCAAAACGTGAACGTTTTCGCCGTATCGTACAGATGCACGCAAATAAACGTGGAAAGAAATCAAAGAAGTTCGCGCGGGCGATATCGCTGCGGCAATCGGCTTAAAGATGTAACAACAGGCGATACATTATGTGCAATCGAAGCACCAATCATCCTTGAACTGTATGGAATTCCCTGAGCCGGTAATCTCTGCTTGCAGTAGAACCAAAAACAAAAGCAGACCAAGAAAAATGGGTCTTGCATTAGGTCGTCTTGCACAAGAAGACCCGTCATTCCGTGTTCACACGATGAAGTCGGTGAAACCATTATTTCCGGTGAAGGGTGAGTTACACTTGGATATCATCGTTGACCGTATGAAACGTGAATTCAAAGTGAAGCTAGCATTGGTAAACCACAAGTATTCTACCGTGAAACAATTCGTACTCGTGTTAACGATGTAGAAGGTAAACACGCAAAACAATCTGGTGGTCGCGGTCAATATGGTCACGTTGTTATCGACTTATATCCATTAGAGCCGGAAGGTCCAGGCTATGAATTTGTTAACGAAATCAAAGGTGGTGTAATCCCTGGTGAATACATCCCAGCAGTTGACAAAGGTATTCAAGAGCAACTTAAATCTGGTCCATTAGCAGGTTATCCAGTAGTTGATATCGGTGTTCGGTTTACTCGGTTCATACCATGATGTGGACTCCTCTGAATTGGCGTTTAAACTTGCCGCATCTTTAGCATTTAAAGCGGCATTCGCAAAAGCAAACCCAGTTTTACTTGAGCCAATCATGAAAGTTGAAGTAGAAACCCCACCTGAGTATGTGGGTGACGTAATCGGTGACTTGAGCCGTCGTCGCGCGATGGTGAACGAGTCAAGAAGCAAACGAATTCGTTGTTAAAATCGACGCTGAAGTGCCGCTTTCTGAAATGTTTGATTATGCAACCGACTTACGTTCCCAAACTCAAGGTCGTGCTTCTTACTCAATGGAACCATTAAAATATGCTGAAGCACCGAAAAATGTAGCTGAAGCAGTTATTGAAAGCTCGTATAATTTTGTTTAGCTAGACCACAAGCCATCTCTGGCTTGTGGGCTTATATATGAGGAAACTTAATCGTGTCTAAGCATTTGAACGTACAAAACCGCACGTTAACGTGGGGTACAATCTGGCCACGTTGACCATGGTAAAAACCACTGTAACAGCAGCAATCACCACCGTATTAGCAAAACTACGCGGTGGTGCAGCTGCATTCGACCAAATCGATAACGCGCCGGAAGAAAAAGCGCGTGGTATCCGTCAACACCTCCCACGTTGAATACGACACACCAACCCGTCACTACGCACACGTTGACTGTCCGGGACACGCCGACTATGTTAAAAACATGATTACCGGTGCGGCGCAAATGGATGGTGCTATCTTAGTAGTAGCGGCAACTGATGGTCCTATGCCACAAAACTCGTGAGCACATCTTATTAGGTCGCCAAGTAGGTGTCTACATCATCGTGTTCTTAAACAAATCGCGACATGGTAGATGACGAAGAGTTATTAGAATTAGTAGAAATGGAAGTTCGTGAACTTCTTTCTCAATATGACTCCCGGGTGATGATACTCCAATCATTCGTGGTTCTGCATTACAAGCATTAAAACGGCGTAGCAGAATGGGAAGAAAAATCCTTGAATTAGCTCAAGCATTAGATACCCATATCCCTGAACCTGAGCGTGCAATCGACCAACCGTTCCTTCTTCCAATTGAAGACGTGTTCTCTATTTCCGGTCGTGGTACAGTAGTAACCGGTCGTGTAGAGCGTGGTATCATCCGTACTGGTGATGAAGTTGAAATCAGTGGTATCAAACCAACTGCGAAAAACAACCGTAACCGGTGTTGAAATGTTCCGTAAATTACTTGACGAAGGTCGTGCAGGTGAAAAACATCGTGCATTATTACGTGGTACAAAACGTGAAGAAAATCGAACGTGGTCAGGTATTAGCGAAACCGGGTTCAATTACTCCACACACAGACTTCGAATCCGAAATTGTGCGTATTATCCAAAGAAGAAAGGTGGTCGTCATGCTCCATTCTTCAAAGGTTGCACGTCCCACACCCTATTTCCGTACAACTGACGTAACCGGTACTATCGAATTAGCCGGAAGGCGTGGAAATGGTAATGCCTGCGTGACAACATCTACATGACGGTATCCCTAATCCACCCAATCGCGATGGACCAAGGTTTACGTTTTCGCTATCCGTGAAGGTGGCCGTACAGTAGAGCGCTGGTGTGGTAGCTAAAATCATCAAGTAATTGATAGGAATAATTTAATTTTCGAGAATTAAATTGTTATCGTTAAACAAAAGGCTGCCTTTTAAAACGTAGCTTTTGTTACAGCCAGCCGTAAAGTCTGGCTATAAAAACTATACGCTTCATGCGTATGGAGCCAAAATAAGCAAGCTGATGAACAGATCCCTCGCTGGTATAATGAACAAGGCTGACAGACCAAAATTCAACATAGGAGGGTGTTTACCCTCGTAGCGTGCATCTTGATGCACGACCGAATCTGATCGCACGGAACATTAGTTTAACCCTTTCGGGCATTCACGATTTCGTGCAACAAGTTGCGCGCTGCGATCCACTAAAATAGAGATAAGGAAAATAGAGCATCTCCAGCGAGTGAAAAGGATTTTGTCCAGCATCGTGGGCTTAAACACTACAAGTTGTGGAGAACATCATATAAAGAAATCAAGAGAAAAGAAGACGCTGGTTCAAGATAGTTTATCAACGAAAGAACATACGACTCTGTGCTAAGTAAGTCAAGGAAGCCATTAGACACGCTGTCAGTTTTCGCTGCACCTTGAGGGGCTTGTAGATAGCAGGCCCTAGGGGACCCCTAAAAACCGCACGTTTTGACGTGCGGATTGTTAATGGCTTCATTATTAGTTTAATTTGAGGAGGCTTAAGATAAATCTATATTTAAGTTAATAATTAATTTATGCTCGATAAGCAAATAATCTTTGTGTCCTATAGCCGACAAAACCGCACCACAAACAACAATTAATGCACCAATATAGTGCTAATAGTATTGAGTTCAGGGCAATAAAATTTGAGGGATCAATGTAGTGAGCTAAGTGGGAAAATAAAATGGTGAATAACGGCACTAAAGTGATAACTACGCTAACTTTCGATACTTCCCACCGGTTGAGCGCTTCGGCATAGGCGCCATAACCGAAGAGCGTGTTGAGGCAGCAATAAATAAAAACATCCAAATGTAAATGGTGTAAGGTTTTCGACTTGAGAAAATTCAGCAAAGGGCATAAATACAAAAAACGCAACCCAAGTAAATCATGAAATAAAATTTGCTAGTGAGCTAAATTTACGAAGCATTAATTTTTGCGCCATGCCATAGACGACCCAAACTAAAGCAGCACTAATACTGATAAAAACTCCAGTAGAGTAGGTGTTTAGTTCAGTGAAAATCGCTAAAACGGTCATTGAAAAATAAGCTCTAATCCAATCAGTAATAAGACCAAGCCAATTTTTGATGCACGCCAAGCTTTTTCTTTAAAAAACAAACACACCACAGATTAACATTCCGAAAAGAAGATAAAGGGATAAAAATTTTGCGCAATGGATGGTTCAATATAATTCAACGCGTTATTGAATAAGAAGAAGTTGCCAGCTAAACCAACAATACCAATGACAGCTAACCAGCCATAATAGCCAAGCTTACCGGTTGTCGGCAGTTTATTTTTATGCCAAAGGATAATAAATAAAAATCACGCTCGCTGTGATAAATCGATACCATACAATGGTCTGCGTGTTCATGTTGGCGAGCACTTGTTTCAACGCAATAGGCAGCGTTCCCCAGGCTATTGCGGTGATTAATGCAAGAGAAAGCCCACGACAGGTTGTTGTTCATGATTATCTTCCTTTTGCTTATGCCATATTTTGAAAGTGCGGTCGTTTTTGCCGTGTTTTTACGTAGATTATTTTTAATTTACGCCACATTTTATCTTCCTGTCCGCGCCAGAGGCGTTGGATGTTTTCATGATGGCGATAGATGAGTAGACAGCAGACTAATGCCACAGGGAAAGTGAACTCGGGTTTGAACCACCAAACATAAAACGGTACGAATAGTGCGGTGATGACAGCACTGAGAGAAGAGTAGCCGCTGATCAAGAAAACCACCAGCCATGTGCCTAACATGGAAGAAGAGAACGCCCCAAGCAATGGGCGCGATGGCACCGAAGGCAGTGGCAACGCCTTTGCCACCTTTAAACTTGAAGAAAATGGGGAAGATATGACCAAGGCAAGCACTGAGTGCCACCATGCCTAATTCAAATTGTGTTAAACCAAGATAATAACCCAAGCCAAACGGGCAATGTTCCTTTTTAACATATCGTAAAGTAATACGGCTAACGCCACCCAGCGACCACCGATGCGTAATACATTTGTTGCACCCGGATTATTTGAGCCCGATGTGCGAGGATCGGTAAGCCGGCAAGTCGGCATAATAAAATTGCACTGGAAATGGAGCCGAGTAAGTAGCTCAATAGCATATAAAATAAGGCAAAAAGGCTCATGGAATTTCCTATGGCGTAGTAAAAAGAGTTCGTCTATTGTACCCAAAGTTGGTAGTATAAGCCCACAAAATTTTGATTTACTCACGGTATAGAAAACCCATGCAAGATTTAATTTTTATTGAAGGTTTGACGGTATTTGCACAAATTGGCGTATATGACTGGGAACAGCAAATCAAACAAAAGCTGATTTTTGATGTCGAAATGGCGTGGGATACCACGCCAAGCCGCAGCGGCGGATGATGTACAATTAACGCTTAATTATGCGCAAATCAGTGAATTTATTATTGATTATGTAGCGTCTAAACCCTTTCTATTAATTGAACGGGTGGCCAATGAGGTAGCAGAGCAATCACAACAACGATTTAGAATAACGTGGCTTCGGCTTAAATTAAGCAAACCGAAAGCGGTAGCACAAGCAAAATAACGTTGGCGTGATCATTGAACGGCGTTTGATAACAAACAAGATCAAGAGAAATATCATTTGAAAGGTTTATTTTTACGTATTGTTGCAGGCTTATGCTTATTACTTTGGGCGATTGATATGGTGTTTCCGTGGCAACATATCATGCACTCGGAAGAAAACCCTTATCAAGCAATTCAAGAACGCGGCAAATTAGTGGTTGGCACGATAAATCACCCCATCTCTTATTTTATTAATGGAGAGGGGAGTCCGGCTTAGAATATGAATTAAGCAAAGCCTTTGCTAGCTATTTAAACGTAGAACTTGAAATGCGGCCAATGGAGAGTACTGACACGCTGTTTGATGCGTTAGATGAACATAAAATTGATATTGCCGCGGCGAATCTTTTCTATCAAACAGATAAGGCGGAGCATTTCCAGCTAGGCCCTTCTTATTATTCCGCCTCTTGGCAACTGGCGTATCGCAAAGGCGAAAATCGACCTCGTTCTTTGGCGCAAATTAATGACACATTAGTGATTCCTGAAAGTTCCGAATTAGTGCAAATTTTTAAAAGATGCCCAACTTAGCATCCGAAACTCCGTTGGCGGGTAGATAAAAACTCACACAGGGAAGAATTATTATTACAAGTAGCGGAAGGTAAAATTGCATACACCCTTGCTAATTCTTTGGATATTTCCGCGACCCAACAAATCAAACCGCAAATTGCAGTGGCATTTGATTTAACAGATGAAATGAGCGTACATTGGTATTTATCCAATAATTCGTCTAACGAATTGCAGTCAGCCTATGCTGGATTTCATGAATACCGCGATTGATTCAGGATTAATTGCCAATATTGAAGAGAAATATTTTAATCATTTTCGCCAGTTTGATTACGTGGATACCAAATCTATTTGAATTCTATTGAAGCGATTCTTCCGAGAATTTGAACCGCTCTTTACGAAACATAAAGGCAATTTAGATTGGCGTTTATTGGCCGCTATCGCCTATCAAGAATCTCACTGGAACCCTGATGCCACGTCACCCACAGGCGTACGTGGTACGATGATGCTGACCAAAGACACTGCCGAACGCATGAAAATCACTGATCGTACCGATCCCGAACAAAGCATCAAAGCCGGTTCTGAATATTTACATTGGTTGATTGAACAGATCCCCGACAGTATCAACAATGACGATCGTATTTGGTTTTGCCTTAGCGGCTTATAATATGGGGTCTAGGGCATTTGTTGATGCACGTCGCTTAACCAAAAGTTTAGGAGGGAATGCAGACAATTGGCTGGATGTGAAAAAGAACTTACCGCTATTGGCGGAAAAGCGTTACTATACCAACCTCAAAAATATGGCTATGCTCGAGGTTATGAAGCCGTTCAATATGTCGAAAAATATTCGTCGCTATATGAATAGCATTATGAATTATTACCGTGCAAACTAAAAATCAAAGTGATAAAAACGAAGACGTAAAATAACAATTCAGCACCGATTCGCCTGCAGAGGAAAATGATCATGAACAAGAGAAAACACTTAAAACCGAGTAAAAAGAAATTTTTCCACCAACAACAAGCACGTGCTTTACGCTTAAAAACATTTAAAGCAGCGCAAAAGCCAAATTATTTGCCCGTCATGCCTTGCAATTTGTGGTACAAGAAATGTAGCTCACTTCCCTCTGTTCTTGCATAGATAGGGATTCGATGTGAGGAGATGGGGATGTTTTGATACCGGTTTGATACCGATGGCGAATGCCATTAACTTTTTCTAAGTGCGGTGAAAATTTACAATGTTTTTAACCGCACTTTTATTATTTTATCAGCGTAACGACTTCTTGGGTTAATCGATTGATTTCTGGCCAATTTTTCGCATTAATTAGTGTTTTTTCAACAAACCAAGATCCACCGCAGGCCACTACATTTGGAATGGCTAAATAATCTTGAATATTTTTGCAATCCCAATCCCCCTGTTGGCATGATTTTTCAATTGCGCATAAGGGCCTAATAACGCGTTTAATCATTTTACACCGCCAGAAGCTTCCGCTGGGAAAAGAAATTTTCACCGTGTCAATGCTAACGCTAACGCTGCTTCAATCGCCATCGGATTATTTACGCGGTGTATCGGTAAAGCCTAACGTCTCGGGCATAATTGCACAATTTGAGGGTTAAACCCCGGTGTCACGACAAACATCCGCACCGGCATTTTTCGCTTGAAAAACCTGTTCGGCGGTTAAAACCGTCCCGCGGCAATCAGAAAAATCAGGTCGTTGTTGGCGCAATAAGCTAATTGCCTTTTCAGCTGCTGCAGAACGAAACGTAATTTCTGCTACCGGCAAGCTATTTTGCGCCAGAATATCTGCCAACGGAAAAAGATAGCTTCAGCATGATCCAATGCGATAACCGGAACGACTTTAAGTTGCTGAAGTTGAGTGGTGATTGTCGCGAGATTTAGCATAATTTCTCCTTTTTGCCCGTAAATATCACAAATTATTTCACCTCAATTTCCCTCAAATTCCCGAATTTTTATTCAATGCTTCGGTTAAATCAGAGGTGAACGTAATTTTTGATTTCAGGCAGTGAACCGGATTTAACGATGGTTCGTAGCATGGCTGGAACTGCATGTTACACATATAAAGTTGTTGGTGAGGCAACATATGTTGCACGAGCGAGTGAGTGCATGAATCCCCCAGCGTCCAGTACGGTCACCGCATCGCATTGTAAAACAATGTGTTTGATTTCGTGATCGGTGTGAACGGTTTTTGTCGTGCAAGTCGGCGAAGAGGTTATCCGCCGCTAGCGAAAAAGAGCGGTCCGCTAATACGATAAATTAATACATCATCTAAATCTTCCGGCACTGCGATATTTGATGGATTTGGTCATTTCAGCGATGGTGCGGATAAACAGCATACTGGCCAATAACACGCCCACGGAAATGGCGATGACCATATCGAATAACACCGTGAGAATTAAGCAGACCAGCAATACTGGTAATTTCGTTACGTCCGAACGACGGGTCAGCTGAATAATTTTTGCGTAAATCTGCCATATGCCGACTCACAACCAACAAGAGCGCCGCCATCGAAGATAACGGCAAATAAGACAGTGCAGGCGCAAAAACAATAAGGCAAACAACACTAATAAAGCGTGCACGACGCTTGAAATCGGTGATACGCCGCCGGATTTAACGTTTGCCGCAGAACGTCGCGATGGCGGCGGTGGCAGTGATTCCGCGAAAAATGGAGAGGCGATGTTGCCAAGACCTTGCGCTAATAATTCGTTATTGGAATGGTGTTTGGTGTCGGTCATGTTGTCTGAAAATGACGGCGCACAATAACGATTCGATCGCGCCCAAAGACCGCCATGGAAAAATGCCGCCGGCAATAGGCGTTGAATGGTGTCGAAAATTCCAGTTAATTAAGTTACCTTGTGGATCAGGAATATTCCATGGCAAGGAAAAATTCAGGCAAAACATTCGGAATACCGTAGCCGGTCGTCGCCATCGGAAAGTGTGTATTGGAATTGAGTGCCGATGGTTGCGACAGAATAACCGAAGTGTGTCAGCAATAAACGAGAGCAATGTCGCGAGAATCACCGCCGGCAAATGACCGGGAATAGACAGGCGTAGTTTATGCCATTAGGGTTAAAACAATAAGCGTAATTATCCCTACGCCGGTATCTGCCCAATTGATACTTGAAGTGCGGTCAAAATAACTTGCACTTTTTCAAGATAATGAGACGGCATTTGTTCAATGCTCAAACCAAGGAAATCTTTAATTTGTAGGGTGGCAATCACGATGCCGATGCCCGATGTAAAAGCCGAGCGTGACAGGCAGCGGAATGTATTCGATAAGCCGCCCTAGGCGGAACTAACGCCATCAATACCAAAATGACACCGGAAAGTAATGTAGCCATCAGCAGACCGCTTAAACCGAATTGCTGGGTAACAGGGAATAAAATCACCACAAAAGGCGGCCGTTGGGCCGGGAAATATTAAAGCGCGATCCTCCCGTTAACGCGATGATAATCCCGCAACAATGGCGGTGTATAAACCGTGCTGCGGTGGTACGCCACTGGCAATGGCAAGCGCCATGGAAAGCGGAAATGGCGATAATGCCAACGGTTAACCCGGCAATAATATCTTTGGTCAAATGACGGGGTATAGCCGTTTCTGAAAGCTGTCTTTTTAATGCGCTGAAAGGTTTAACTGACAGAAAGGCATTTTTAGTAAGAAACCATTTTTAACATAGTGAATAATAGCGGATGAAAAATTGAGTGGGATAATCCTGAATGGACGCTTATTCTACCCGATTATTGGTGAAAATTTTTATCTTATGAACTGACAAAATTACATACTGACGAAACTCAATGAAATCTCCTATGAGTTCGCACGTCCTAATCACAGGGTGAGATGTCCGAGTGGTTAGGAGCACGCCTGGAAAGCGTGTATGGAAACTGCATCGGGGGTTCGAATCCCCCTCTCACCGCCACTTCACTTGTCAACTAACGTCTTTCTTGTCAAAAATCATAGCAAAAACAGCATATTATCATTTTTGTTTGTCGTTTTGTTCGTGAATGTTTGTCTTTGTTGTCTTTTTAACATCCCCATATAACTTTCGTGCTTTGGGGCCTTTTGAGGAGTGGATGAAGGTTAATTTATTCCACGAAATAATGGGGATAAAAATGGCTGTCGTTGCCGGTGACGGCGGTGAAGTCTTCACGCAATCCCATGCCGCATGCCACATCGCCCACCACCCAAGAACCGATAACCGGATACATCCCATCAAAATTCGGTAACTCAAATTTCTGCTGATAAATATAGCCGCATTGGCATAGAAATTTAGATGCTCACCGCCTTTGGCAGCAAACCCAAGCCGTTGCTCATAATAAAACACGTTGGCACCCTTCATGGCCCAATAACGGCTTTTTCACCCAAATAACATAGCGATCCGTAATGTCGTGTCGATTGAAAATAGGTTGGCAATAAATACGGATGGTTCGCAGTTTTGCCTACAGTTTAGCGAGCAGGGCTTTATTGCTCAGCAATAATTTTATGCCGGTTCAAAAATTCAGGTGACGCTGTTTAGCATGCCTGCGGGGCATATTCGGTGGTCGTCATCCATTCTAACGGATACAATTTAAAACAGCGCTTCAATGGGGTTGATTGTTGAGATCGACAAATTGTTGCGTGTCGCTGTCGTAGCCGATGTCTTCACGGTTAAGCGGTGAATATGCCAGCCGGCGTTATAGCGCCACATCCGCAAGATAATCTAAATATGCCCCAATCTTCCCTGTCCGGCATCTGCCATGGCGGCAAAATGAAAAGCCGGTTTTGCCACCTTTGCTGTTGCAGTACGGAAAAACGGGCAATCAATTTCTTCGTGAATCCAGTCAAATTGGTCGCGATTCGGTAAGCCTCCACCTGCTCCAACCACCGCCATTGCACCACTGCCGCTTCCAGCAAAGAGGTCGGTGTATCGGCGTTATATTCAAACATTTTGAGATTGTCGCCGTCATAACCGAAATCAAACGCTCATATAATGTGCGGTGCGTTTTCACGCCAAGATTGTTCGATCAGATTTTGTAAAATCGGTAAACCGATAATGTCGTAATCGCCTTGTTTTGATTTTCATCGGCAACGAAAATCCATACACATATGGCATGTAATTCGTTGGTGGCGTTCACCTTATCAATTTCCGCCAACGTAAATTGCAGGCAACATTGTCCGACCAATAATGCGAGCCATCGGTAGAAGGCAGATTGTAATCAGCCCACCTCAAGCAGCTGTTGCAACCATATCTGGGCGGGTTGGAATACCGGTGATACGTTTCATGATTAACCACCGCCACTTTTACTGGGTGTTACTGCTACGCAAACCCACCGCGCTGAAACAGGTTTACTGTTTGCGCTGCCGGCACCCACTTTAACCAGCACCGGCTTGCCCACAGAATGGTTGCCTTGCGGTCGAATAATTTGGCTGTTGAGTCGAAACGGCACGATTATTGGGGATTGTAACCGGGCCTGAAAACCACTCATGGCTTTGGCGATCATGTACCCGCCGCTGCCCCGGCAAATGGCACTGCCGATAGAAGGACCTTCATCGCCGCTGGCGGTGGTCGTTGGTGGCATTATTGTCGCCGGCAACCGCATTATTTTCGCTGTCCTGCCATGCTGCTATGCATTGTTGTTTTGTGTTTTGAGACTTATCCGGCTCGCATAATTCCGGTCATCCAGTCCGCGATGCAGTCATCCAGACTGTTGTATACATCCGTTGCACTTCATCTTCCGAGCAGCCGCCCAACAGCGCTACCACGGATAATGTCACTAAAATTTGATTTTTCTTTTTCATCATAAACGTTACACCGTTAAGTTGTCTCTTATTCTCTATAACAGGAATGCCTATTTTATCGAACCCGTTACTCAGAAAGCAAAATGATAACACAGTGTTGTCGTCAACGATAAGAAGAGAGAAAATTAAAAGCCAACCTGTGAGCTAGGAATTCGTTATATTTGATAGGTATAGGAGAACAATGTAGAGAAATGTGGTGGGTCGTATAGGATCTCGAACCTATGACCAATGGATCAGAGTCCACTGCTCTACCGGACTAAGCTAACGACCCGTTAGGATATACAGCTTTTCTAATGGCGAAGTGGTGGGTCGTGAAGGATTCGAACCTTCTTGACTAACGGATTAAAAGTCCGCTGCTCTACCGACTGAGCTAACGACCCATCTCGTGTGTTAGAACGGGGACTTATGATACTGATTTTATTTTTAAAAATCACAAAAATTTATTTTTATTCGATTTTCTCGAACTTATATGGTTTTGGGCTGCAGCAGCCGCGATATGAGGGTGCATTGCGATTTCATTTCTTCTAACCTCATTTCTCATTTTTTATTTTCCGTCGTTGAGTTCTTCTAAACCGGTTTTCTTCCTTTTGAGAAAAGAATATCGGCTGCCCTTCATTTAACGCTCCGCGTGTTGTGTCGGACGAACAAACGGTTTTGGGCGTCCAATATTTTTAACCAATTCCGCTGAGAAAGCCATGTAATACTTCCTCATTTAAACGCTCTTGGTCTAATTGACGAATGCTGTCACCACTTCATCTGCTTCAACTTGCGCAACCCTAAAACGTATTTAGCGCTTCTACGTCCTAAAAAGTAAGGCAGATTCAAAAGTCTCACGAATTTGAAAAATCAATATTAAGTTTCATTAAATTGACCGCACTTTGCGATCGTGAAAGTTCTCGCCAGCACCGGCACTAACGGATATTCTTGTAATCTGCTCGACAATCAATTCGATACTGCGGGTATCACTAATCCCCCAAGATTAAACAAGAGGTTTCTAGCCACAGGCACGCAAAACATCTAAGGGCAAACCATCACCATAGTACACTTTAAAACCAAATTTTGCGGCAGGAATACGATCATTATTCGCGTCAATCACACGCTACTGGATGCCTCTTGCCAATAATGTTTGACACAATTTGACTAAAACGCGAATCCCAACACAACAACATTATTTTCGACACTTTCAATTAAATCAATGCTATCTACCTGATCGTTATTGGTATTCACCGGCGTATTCGGTTTTGATAATCGGCGGAGCAATAACACACACTAGCGGTGAGAACAGCATAGAAATGATCACGGCTGCCGTAAAAGGTGGCATTTAAGTCAGCAGATAACACGCCGGCAGTGGTGGCTGCGGAAAATAAAACGAAGGCAATTCCTCACACCATGCGCCATGATCGCCATGCGCGTCAATGGCTTCGTTATGATTTAATAACGTGAGTTGAGCCACACCATACACTGATTGCCTTTCACCTAAAAATATAAAAGAAAAACAATGCCAAACAACCATAATGCATTATGCCAAACTAAAGCGAAATCTAATGACATCCCGACGCCCATAAAAAATAAGCCCAGTAATAATCCACGGAATGGTTCAATGTCCGCTTCTAATTGATGTCGGAAAGTAGTTCCGATAACATCACACCGGCGACAAATGCGCCCATCGCCATGGATAATCCGCCAATTTCCATAGCTAATGCCGCACCAAGCACCACTACTAATGCTGCGGCTAGTCATCATTTCTCGAATATGTGCTTTGATATCATTCGGAAAATCGGATTCATCAGCCATTTACCGGCAGCCACTAACCCTCATTATACGGCAGCCAACGCGACGCCAATGCCTCGCCCAGTTGGTGAGAATGGGCGGAATTACTTTCTGGTGAAAGAAAGGCGACAAACGCCAAGAGAGGAACGATGGAAAGATCTTCAACACAACGTAGAAACCACGCGTTGACCTTTTGGCGTGGAACTAATCCCCCGTTCTTCTAAAAACTTGCATCACGATTGCGGTGGAAGAAAGTAAAAACCCATTGCCGCAATAAAGGCAACAGGAAAACTCTAGGCTTTAACAGGTTAATTCCGATTAATGTTAACAATACACCGGAAACAGCGACTTGCAGCAACCTCGTCCAAAAATCGCTTTTACGCATTGCCCACAAGCGTTCAGGGTGCATTTTCTAAAACCGATGATAAATAGGAACATTACCACGCCTAGCTCGGCCATGTGAACAATATTGAAGCGATCTTGAAACAGCCCAAAACCGGATGGTCCGATTAAAACAGCCGGCGACTAAATAACCGAGTACGCTTCCCAATCCAATACGTTTAAAAAGCGTACGATTGTGACACTGGTGGCTAATAAAACGACCGTTTTGACGAGCTCAGATTGATAATTCAGTCATTGTAAAACCTTATGAAAAAGAAAGAGAATGGGTAAGAGAGTGCTATTAATTATACATGATGCTTGCTATAATTTTTCAGGCATTTATCACATAAATCAAGAGGAAAACAATGAAAAATACACTAAAAACTGACTGCGGTTGCTGCACGTCAGCTTTCTTGTATTAGTGGGTTGTGCACAAATACGCTCAAAAGGAGACGCGCAATTACAGCAACAAGCTGTGATTAGGAATTAATCTGGATGCAAGAATCTGGTGAATATAATGCGTTGGCTTATCGACATTTAACACCGCTAAAGTCGCCTTTTGATCAGGCAAAAAGTGAAAAAGGCAAGAAAGCCGTTGTCGTGGATTTAGACGAAACCATGATCGATAACAGTGCATATGCCGGTTGGCGTTAAAAACAACAAACCGGTTTGATGGTAAAAGATTGGACACGCTGGGTTGATGCCAGAGAATCTGGTGCCATTGCGGGTGCGGTGGAATTTAACACCACGTGAATGCACACAAAGGCAAAAATGTTCTGGTGTCTAATCGCAAAGATAAAAATGAAAAAGCCGGCACTATTGACGACATGAAACGTTTGGGCTTTACCGGTGTTGATGAATCTTCTTTACCTCAGATAAGTCTGCTAAATCTGCCCGTTTTGCTGAAATTGAAAGCCAAGGTTATGAAATTGTACTGTGCGTCGGTGATAACCCTAGACGACTTCGGTGACGAGACACATGGTAAAGCTAAATGCAGAACGTCGTGATTTTTGTGGCGAAAAACCAAGCGAAATTTGGTAAAGCTACATTGTGCTTCCTAACCCAAACTACGGTGGTTGGGAAGGTGGTTTAGCCAAAGATTATTTCAAAGGCGATTCCCAAAGCAAAGTGAAAAACCCGTTTAGACGCCATTAAAGCGTGGAGCGGTAACACTCTTTGTGAAAAACATTGATCAAAGATCACCGCACTTGATGTGAATCTCAAGTGCGGTGTATCGTATTTTTAGGGGATAACACAGATAGGCAATGAAAACAGAGAGGCTAATGGCATGCTCCGTTTTTGCACTCGTGCATTATGCAAGATTGATGGCGGATTATTTCACGCGAGAAACGTATTCACCGGAACGGTATCAACGCGAATCACTTCACCGATTTGTACGAATAGTACTTCGACCACCGCACCGGTGCTAAGATTGCCGGTTTACCGCCGGTACCTGCGGTATCGCCTTTTAAGACCTGGGTCGGTATCAACGATTTCTAACTCAACGAAGTTTGGTGGTGTTACCGATTGGTGCACCGTTCCATAATGTCACGATACAATCGGCTTGGTCTAACAACCATTTTTCTGCATCGCCTACCGCTTTTGCATCTGCAGAATATTGTTCAAATGTTTCGGGTGCATGAAATACCAGAACGCATCGTCTTTATAAGAATAAGTTAAGTTTAACCATTACATCAGCAGCTTCAACAGAAGTACCGGATTTGAAGTTTACGTCCAATACTTTGCCGGAAATTAACTTTACATTAATACGGGTGCGGGTGAACGCTTGACCTTGCCGGGTTTAACGAATCCATTTTCAACGATCACGCAAGGCTCACCGTCTTGCATAAATTTTTAGACCTGGTTTGAAATCACTGGTAGTATATGTAGCCATATTATCCTCAAAAGAGATTGTTTTTAAAAGTGGCTATTCTACATCAAAACATCCTGATTAGAGAAGAACAAAGTTGGATCAACCCATTTGGCAAATGGCATTTTCTGACCCGAAAATGTTATTACAACACCTCGAATCCTCTCGAACCATTCAAACAAGACATTGAGCACGCAAATTATTTGCGTGCGCGTGCCACTACTTTTGTAGAAAAAGATGGAAAAAGGGCAATCCAAAGGATCGCTGTTTTTACAAGTCATGTCTTCCGCCGATGAATTTTTGCAGGCTGAAGGGTTCTAGAAAGATCGTTGGAAGAGCAAGATCGACAAAATGTGGTATCGAACATTTGCATAAATACCATAATCGCTTGTTATTTATGGTAAAAGGCGGTTGCGCAGTAAATTGTCGCTATTGTTTCCGCCGTCATTTTTCCCTTATGAAGACAAACAGTACGCCAAGCAAAAATTGGCAAAAAGCATTGCAATATATTGGGAGCGCCCTGAAATTGAGGAAGTTATTTTTCCCGGCGGCGATCCGTTGATGGCAAGATCACGAGCTCGAGTGGCTGATGAAAAACACTTAGAAAACATACCGCACTTAAAACGCGTCGCGTATTCATTCCTGCTTACCAGTCGTCATTCCGCAACGGATAACCGATGAGATTTTGTCGCCTTTTTAGCGCAAAACCCGGTTGCATTTTTGGTCACCCATGTCAATCATGCCAATGAAATTGATGCGAGTCGGCTCGTGCCATGGCGAAATTAAAGGATTGCGGCGTTGTTTTATTAAACCAGTCGGTTTTACTCAAAATGTGAATGATGACGCGCAAATTCTGAAAACATTGGGCGACCGTTTATTTTCGGTAGGCATTTTGCCTTATTATCGCATTTGTTAGATTAAAGTGGAAGGCGCAACGCATATCTTGATGATGCAAAAAGCCCCTGAAAATTTATAAAGACTACAACGCATTGGGCGCTCCGGCTATTTAGCGCGCCGAAGACTTGCCCGTGAAAAATCGGCTAAGAACCGAATAAAATCCTTATATTCGTCTTGAGAAGACGGTATCAGTAAAAGATGCTTTTTAAAATAAAACAAGATTTTATGGATAAATGATGACAGCAACAGATTCGGTTGGGTGGTTTTCAGAGACGAAAACACGCGCTCACAACCGCACTTTACGGAGTTGTGTGTTATTTAATTAGAGATATCGTGGATTCTGAACACCTAGGAAATCAAAACACCCAGCCGATTCGGCTCAAAATGATATAGATGAATTTAGGATTAAACAAAATGGAACCTTATTACGTCTGAAGAAAGCCATCGGCAGTGAGCCATCTTTACCGGAAAAGAGCAAAAACACTTTAATAAAAAGCCTCAAACCGCAGTGAACGTAAAGAACCCACGATTACGGATTTTCCACCGCACCGAATACGAGTGAGGAAGCCTTTGTTCCTCAACTGCACCGGAAGAACATCATGTGGCGGCAGATCCGATAGTGGCCGAAGAGAAAGTATCGCCACAACCGAACTCGGTGACCGAAGAAAATGACGTCAAAGCAACGTCCAAGCGGCCTTTCTGCGCTCTAAAGCAAACAAAAAGCCACATTAGCTTCACCTCGAAAATTGAAGATTTTGAGCATATTGCCACAAAAACATCGTCGTATTTTTGTCGCACTTTGCATATTGTTGCTTCTGCTTTTTTATCCTTTTACATGAAGCCAAGTTCTGAAAACCGTGCAATCTTTTCGAACAAAATAGGCAATAATATTCCATTCAGTTCAGCAGTCATAGATCAACACGCAGGAAAACAAGCGTAACCGTGTTAGATGCACAGACCGCCTCATCGCCAAGTTCATTAGAAATTACCCAGCCGAATATTACAACAAACCACAAACAGTAGAGGGCAGCGGTTGCGGAGAACAAGGTGTTGAAACCAATACGCCAAAAGCGGAACCACTGCGCGTACTGAGGCGGTTAAACCTCATGCTGCTCAACATGTAGCGAAAAGGTCTGAAACGGAAAGTGACTGGCGAAGAAAAGCACCGGCTAAGCCGCAACCAGTCGTTCAAAATAAACCGCAAGTCAAACCACAGGCACCGAAACGCGATATTGAAGTTGTCGAGGGCAAAATCGGCAGTGCGTCCGTCGCTGCAACAGCGGTTACCGGCAAGAATCTTGTTGTAGCCTCAAGGCGTATCACTCATGCAGGTGTTCGTGATAACACTTATAACGTGCCGATGTTAATGCGGCATGACGAAAGCAAGCGGGCAGGGCACAATCGGTAGCTTCAAAGCTGGCGATCGGTTCAGGTATTGCCCACTGAATGCGCAGGTCGTGTGACGCAGGTTACGTTTATCCAATGAGCGGACGTTTTATTCGACAGGCAGACGAGTGGCTATACTTTTTAAGAAATAGATCTATAAAACTTCGATAGGCATAGTCATGGCATTATGCCTATCTGCTTTTTAAAAGGAGAAGATCATGCTAAAAAGCGGGCTTGATGTTATTGACATTATTTTGGGATTAATCGGATGCACAACAAAACCGGTAGCCACGAAACAGATAAAACCGACGCCAACGGCATTACAAAAATCGACTACAAAAGGGAACGGCAGTAGGTATTTATGTAAAGATAATAAAGTCGTTCGTGTGACTAAACATTCCCGAAAGAATAAAAAGGCACTCAAACATCAATTGCCGTGACATTTGATGGTGTGACGCAAAAC